>Ga0209489_100465_pt1 | contig 75609 bp, 47 predicted proteins | sample SiratrowhiteBW_FD_187527 | JGI IMG/M metagenome (GOLD analysis project Ga0209489, IMG submission 187527) | Root nodule microbial communities of legume samples collected from California, USA - Siratro white BW (SPAdes) (version 2) | ecosystem: Host-associated > Plants > Roots > Nodule | place...
GACCCTCTGTACACAGAATTACAATCCAGTAATTCAAGAACAACCCTCTGTTTTAATTCAGTGTATGATTTTTTACAGAAAACAGAAAAACTAAGACCACTCTATACAGCAGAATACACGAATATAAAAGAATAGGGATAGAGTGCTTAGTCAGAATATCAAATCAGTAGCGCAATGATCTCAGTCAGCAGATGGCTCCTATTCCTTTGTTCAAGAAATCAGTTCTTGATGTAAAACGTGTAGCTTGATTCGTTTCTTGATGAAATCTGTAGATCGCTTTTGCTTTTCTCTCTTTTCAGAAATCTTCTCACAATTCTTACTCTGTAAAAATTATTTAAAAAATTCGCGCGCCAAGTATTTATAGACCAACTGTCATAACGGTTTCAGTCGACTGAATCACAGTTTAGTCGACTAGATTTTTCTCAGTTAGTTATAACCGTTATTTAAAAAAAACAGTTTTTGCTTTTATCAATTTTTTTTAAATGTTTTATTTGTTTAGAAAAATTATTAAAGAGCCCTTCTTCGATTGAGATCATAACCCTCACCAATTTGAACTTCAAACTTACTCCCAACACATTTCTAGATCCTAGATCCAATTCTTCAAACTTCAAGAAGTCTTCACCCATCCATCACATGATCTAGAGCATCTTCACTTGGTTGAATTCATCAAATCACTGCATCAGTCCACTGGTGCTAACATACCCAAAGAATCAAAGATCATGCGATGGGTGGTCGAGCCACAACAAACATTAAGCACAGAAGAAAAATACTAACATTTGAATGAAAAGACGTATATATGAACCCAAAATCAATTACAGGAGAGTTTAATTGGTTACATATAATCCCTAAAAGATGAAGAAGATGGACAATAGAGGCAGATGGATGTACAAAGAGGAGAAAAAGAAACCCTCCAAACCTTAGTCGTCATCTCAAGGCTACATTTATCTGACTCCCAGATGTAGTGAAGTGTTTAACCCTAATGCAGATAGTCCTTCATATACACAAATTTCGATGCTCGTGTCACACCCAACTTAAGTGGGGTTGAACTCACTTAAGCGCAAAGACTCTCAGCCGGGTTGGGCACAATTTAATCCTTTGGCTCTTGGGTTGATTGGCGTTGGGCTTGAATTGTGTGCATTAACTTTCTCTTTTATGTACAACTTTATGACTCTAATCATACTTTTCTCAATTTAATACTTCATGTTCATTTTTGAAACAAAAATAATAAGGTTTTAGAATAAATTAAATTCTCAAACTCCAGTAATCAATTATTAACAAAAATCTAATGAAATAGGAAATTAATTAGGGTCCAAGTTTAGAAAGAGTTTATTTCATTATAAAAGTTAGCTCCAAAATATGATAAAAATAAATGTTATCAGCAAGCCATCTGTAATTATTTGTTTCAACAATTCCTCCAATGAAGAAGTTGACTTCATATCAACTTGCATAAACTCTTCATTTGGTGGTATTGAATTTCCTTAAAACGTTGGTTAAACGTGGTTAAATTGGGCCAAATAAGGGTGGTTGAAATTTGCTGCCAAGATTGGTCAAAATAATGATTAAAATGTGAGTGAATTGGCTGCTCAACACATGGTGCACAAGATTCTAGGGGTTGCTCCAAACATGGCTCACTATTTGTAATGGATGTTCATAAAACTGTGGAAGTTGCTACATATATGTCTCCCAAGGTTGAGCATGGTTATATTGATCAAAATAGATTTGGTTAAATTTTGCTCATGATATGACTCATTATTGTTGATGTTGGACTGACAAAATGAATGTTGAAAATATAACTCACAATACATCTAATAGTTATATGGTTGATCACGATGAAATGAAGGGAAATTCTCATCTAAAAACTAATTATTAATAGAAATGAAGTCCATATGTAATTCAAAACAAGTGAAACAAAACACTAGACTTAATTTGACTAGACTCAACTAGACTGGATGGTCTAGAAACTTAGGAAAAATAGATGGTGATGTCTTCTAATCAACACAAATTGCGATAAAATTTACAAAGTAGAAAAAATTGAAAAAAAAATAAGAAAAAGGAAGAGAGAATATCAATAAAAAAAAAATCAATGGTGTGACTCCTCGACAATAGCGCCATTTTCATGAACGTGTAGTCACATAATGTTTTCAAAGTAAACTAAATTCCCCTCTTAAAATATGCAATACAAGATTGACCTACGAATCCAAGGAACACACACTAATTGACTTCATTTATTGATATACATTCCTTCGCAAAGCAAATTAGGGGTGAAATTAAAATTGTAAAAAAATGAAATGTAAAACCAAGTGAATATTACACGCTTTATAGACAATCATCCAATGGACCATCTAGTAGCACATGGAAATGTAAATGGCAAAATATTAAAGACTTGAAAGTAAATTGCATTATAAACGTAAAACAATAGAAATGAAACAAAAACAGAAAAGTAAGTTTCATAAAAGTAAATGACTGAAAATGTAAAGTGCGGGAAAGTAAATTGTAGAAACGTAAATGACAAAAAATTAAATTACATAAATGTAATATAGGGCATTACGAAAATGTAAATTAAGATTGATTTAAGATGAATTAGAAACAAAATCGCAATGTAAACTTTGAATTAAATGACATAAACATAAAGTAATGCAAATTGAAAAGAAAAGTAAAACCAAGTTCAGAAACAAAAATAAAGACTAAAAACATTCTTTAGTAATCTTCAACTTGAATGTAAGAAATCCAAATCTGGATTCCTTAATAATGAAGAAACACATGAGCAATCGGTTTTAAGTCCTTAGAAACCCATTTTGAATCAAAAGTAGAATTCGAAATGACTTTCGAAAAAGGAAAACACAAAAACAAAGCATCATCTAACATTATTTTCAAATCACTATAATCCATTTTTAGAATCAATTTCATTGCAAAAGTAAACTAAGAGGATGCGAAAAGTAACACTACAAGAAAACGCCAAAACACGGCAAAAAGTTTACGTTAGCTAAATGGTGGACACAAATTACGTTGGCCAAACCCACAAAAATTCGACCCAAAAAAATGAGGTTTAGTGGCGGCCAAGGCCACGCAAAAATCGTCGCTTAAAGGAAAAAAATCAAAAGATGTGTCGACCAAGCTCATGCAAAAGCCCTTCCCAAATGCAAAAAAAAATTAAAAAATGCAAACAAAGAATAATAAATAAAAAATATATTATTATCAATAAAATTTTTGGTAATAAGATAAATAAATTGAGGAAATCAATAAAATGATACAATATTTTGTGAGCATTATATAAATAAAAAGTGTTTGATATTAATTTTGAAGAATATCAAAATATTGGAAAATAAGTAAAAAAATTTAATATTTTGTATAGAAAAGAATAAGTTAAAAAGTAATTATAAATGTATATTTATAAAATTGATTGTTATGAAATTAGATAAACATATTTTAATGATTTATGTTAAATTATTTAGGAGTACAAAAATTTTATAAGAAAAATATGAAAATATTAGGAAACAATGAAAATAAGATAAAAGTTATGTAGCTCGAAAATAAAATAATAAACTATAATATAAAATAATTAAAAATGAGTGATAGTAAAGAAAAGTTACTAATATTTTGAATATCACTAAATTTTATTAAATACATTTTTATCATACTTGATGCATGAAATATGCTTGTTAACTAATTGGTTGAAAAATAGTGTTATGTCTATTAGATACATATGATTGTATAAATATGTTATATTACTGCAAGCATTACAAAATAAGTGTTCGAAATGTTAAAGAATAAGTGTTTAGGTACAAAATTTATATAAAATGCATAACCCTATAAATGTTTTCAAATTTTACTAAGACATTAAGATGAAGTAGAAATAATATTTAAAGATTTAAGAAAGTTTTCTAAATTAAAGTTTAGAAATTTTAAACCGGAAACCGTAAAAGTTTTTAACAATTTAATGATTTTGTATTAGAATTCATACACATATAATGTTTAAAATTTATTTGTGTATTTAAAGTAAGTATAATTTTATATCATGTTATTTGATATATGAATATAACAATAAAAATTAAAGTATGAATACTTAAAATTAATTGTACTTAATAATTATAAATGATTGATTGAATATGTTAAATGGTGAAACTTGCTCTGCAGTGAGAGGATAGTGTAAAAGGAAGAGAAAGAATGTTAAATGAATGTTATATATGTATGAATATGGTTATTGTAAGACATAGTAAACATATATGATTGAATTGAAGATCAAGATATGTTTTGTATTGAACTTATGTATTGGATTGAAGATATGTTTTATGTTCAACATATGGTTTATGAAAGTTATTAATTTACATATTTGTATTTATAACTTAACTGAATTTTCATATTATAAATATTATTTATCACAAATTATACTTAATTAATTTGTATATTGTTACTATAATTAATTTAATAGTAAATAATAATATATTTTGATAAATAGTATAGTTAACTAAACATACTTTTGAAAATTCCGTTTAATGACACTTGTTTTAATATGTTACTACTATCATGAGTATGATTGTGAAGAACTCGTAAGATCGTAAATCATGAAATTGTAACACGGAGCATAAATTTTACATTAGTAAAATGTAAAAGTAATGGAAAAAGGTAAGAAAAATAAGATAGATGTAAGTTTGTAAATAAAAGAATAAGTTAAAAAGTAATTATGAAACTTATTGTTAAATAATTAGAAAAAAATATGAATTTAATGATATGAATTAAGATTTTTTTAGTATTTTGTAATATAATTAATATAGAAGGAAATTATCAAAATAGTTTAAAAATTATAATAAAATCAAAGTAATGTAATAAATAAATAAGCGATGAAAAATTATTATTATTATTTATTAATAATTTGATGAAATAAATAAAAAAATATTTGATCATAACTTTGAAAAATTAATTGAATGATATTGGAATCATAAAATATAAATGAATGATAGTTGAATCATATAGTTGAAACATAAAATATGAGTGTATAATATATAAGATGTTAAATGATACTTAACTTGTTCAAATGCAATGTAGTATATGTATTAGTTACTTGGTATGAATATATTATATTCTTCCAAGTTATAATATTTTTGTCAAAAAATAAATAAATAAGAGAAATAAAAGAAAATATGATAGGATTGTTGTAATGACTTTGGGTGTGTCACTGAAATTTAGAATTTGGCAAAAAGAGGAAGAGGAAGAGATGGTTAAAAAATGCCTTAATTAAATTAATTTAGTTTTATTTTAATTGAAATTGAAATGAAACCCAATCATGGAGGAATGAATGTGTAGAGCAGCATAAGGGACTCTTTATTTGAAATAGGTGTAGAGCTTCATTTGAAATTGGTACAGAGTAGCAAAACTGTCTTAATTAGAGCAACATAATAAAGTCTTAATTTGAAATGGGTGATTCATTTGAAATGGGATTAGAATGAGGAGTGAACGTGCAAATCAACAGAAGAGACTCTTCATTTTTTTTAATTTTAATTTTAATTATTTTAATCATAAAGTATATCTAAATATCATGTTTGAATATTAATAATATGATATAATAAGACTGTAACACAAAAGAAATTTGATGACAATAATTTATATTTATTATTATAATGTTATTATTCAAATTGATTGTAATAGGTAAATTTTGTAATAACATAGTAAAACATAATATAAAGAATAGAAGTAAATCATGTTGATATGAAATAAAAATTTGAACTTGATGAAGAATCTTAATTTAATAATATATTTATTAAAATTTGAAAAAATATTTATGTTACAAATATTATAGTTTAATTATATTGATTATAACTAAATTTAATTATATTAATTTTATTAATTATAATAAAATATTAAAAAGAAGAGAAAAAAAATATATGGTGTCGGCCTGACCCACGCTATTAAGCAAGACGAGTAGCATTAAATGTAGCTCACACAAGTAGAGACGATTTTTAGCATGGGCAGAGGCCGATGCAACTTTCATTTAAATTTAGGGTTACATTTTCTCCCAAATCATTTCACGATTTCCTTCATCCTCTTCACGCGGTTTCTCTCCAGCATTTTCGGATGCTCCATTGTCTGAGCGTTTTCAAGGTTTGATTTTTGCTCCCTAATTGTTTGAGGTTAGGTTAGTTGGCCTCCATAGACTGTTTTCACCGATTGATTTTTGCGTGAGTGAAGTGGTTGCTGTTGAAGGAGCTTATGGTCGTTGGCGAGTCTTGCAATGCTTGGTCAGAGGTAAATTGTTCTTCCTCTTCACCATTTTCGATTTCTCCAGCTTGCAAATGTTTTGAATCACTGTTTTGCTTTCAAAATCGTGTTAAGGATAGATTGGTTCTTCGTGAGTGGTGCCCGAAGTGGTTGCGATTGGAGGAGGTCATTGCCGCTGGTCGGTCTTGCAAGAGTTCAACAGTGGTAAGTTATTCTTCGTTTTTTTTGTTTGACCTGTTCATTGGTTGTGGTTTTGGGTTTACGTCTCAACTGTTGAACGAATAGATTTTGTGGTTTTCGGTTTACTTCCCAACTGTTGAACGTATAGATTTTGTCCCCTTATTAGGCAAGCAAACGTTCAATAGTCTAACAGAGTTAGAATAAAAAACAAAGGTTGAGGCATTTAGAAAAGACAAGTGATAAAATTAAGGTTTAGAAAGTCAAGGCAAAATACTGAAAATTTATAAGGAGGAAAAGGTGTAAACTAAAAGTTTTTCAAAGCAAGTTTAATACAAATTAAAAGGTAATGATGAAGGAAATCTTGAGCGTTAATTGTGGTGTTTGCCAGGTTAATGTAATGATGAAAATTGCAAAGCTTAACTAAATTAGCAACAATGGTATGCATTAAAGTATATATCTGGTTGTGTTTGGCTACATGCAGTCAAAATATGTTTGGTTAAATTAGTCTTGTGTGAGCGTGAAGGTGGTGGCCATCGCCGCTTTCCTTTACTACCTTATTCTTTTTTCTTGGATTGGTTGTGTGGCTTTGAAGCAAGTGGTTTTTCATCCTTTTCATTTTGAAAGAGTAAACTCAATGCCCCACACTATAATCCAACCAACACAACCCAATTCCTCAACCATAGTCTGCTCCTAGTTCATATTCCTCTGTCTCCTTGTTGCCTCTTTTGTTTACTTCTTTCCTAATATAATAATACAGAGCATTTAAGATGTTTTTGGATTGCTATCAAACAAAATAAAACATACTTCACTTCAAAATAGAAAATAGAGAAGGAATGCTCTTCTTTTGTTGGTTGAATTCAACGTCTGTTCATGTTGGATTCAACTTTTTTACAAACATTATTATTGATAATGATATTATTGAAATAATTGATCATATTGGTGGTTTGATCCAATACTAGAAAAAAATATAATAGAAATTAAGGTGAATAATCACTGCTTGTTTATATTTTGAAAGGAATGCAAGACTTGAATTGTAGCCGTGGATATTCCTTACCAGTTACGTTCGAGTGTCTATCGTTTCTGTCAGCCTCATGATGTTTCCTCCAAGCTAAAATTTTATGGGCAACCGAAGGATTTATAATAGAATGTTCATGACTTACTTTCATTTGATATTTTTTTTAATAAAATACTATATAATAATAAGATAATTATTTATATGAATGTGATATGGGAATATAAAATGAACATAGTAGTATAAAATGAACATAGTAGTATCAACTTATTACTACTTTTCATAGTATTTTTTTAAAAAAAGTTTATTAAATGAAATGCTTATTCTTTGATTTCGGTCACAGGATAATTTATGCTACCTATTTACAATAATTTTTTTAATAATTATTTTATTAAAAGTTAAATTGTCAATTTTGAACAAATGTGGACGTCCACGTGGATCGAGCAAAGATCATTTGTTGACAGATAAAGAATATCCGTCTGCTCGCGTTCACATTCTCATCAACTGCTATGAGCTTAAACCCATACTCAAGTAAGTTTAACTCAACCTAATTTCAATCTAAATTGTGATAACCTGTGAACTTTACTAATTGGTTTATATAACATTTTTCAAGATTGTTCTTACAAGTAAACTCCATCAATGCTGAAGATGCCTCAACATTTATACACAACAATTTTCCTGAATGGTTTAAATGATATGTAAGTGTACTTATGTACTTATGTTTGATCCCATGAATAAATCTAATATTTCCGCATGACTATAAATAGGTTCATGACGAAAGGAATGGTATAACCGACAAAAACTTGAAGGCGCTAGGTTGGGGACCTAATTCAAAGGCCACATCATGAAATATCTATTTCGTTAATGGGTATAAGTTTCATACAAACACACGGAGTCATGGTAAAAAAACAATGAACAATGGATTGTATGTTAAAGGTGTCACAGACGGAGGTGAAGATAACTTTTACGGCATAATTCACCACATTTATGAATTTGAGTATCTTGGCCTTAGTAGGAAGATTCCCCTTTTCTATTGTGAATGGTTTGATCCTACAATCATAGTTGGGACAAAATTTTATTAACAATATAATATTGTCGAAGTGAAGTTAAATGGAAGATATGTTTTGTATGATCCATTTATTCTTCCACAAAAGGCAAGATATGCCTATTTTGTCAATTACCCAAACATATATAAGAACCTTTGTGGGTGGTGTATGGCAATCACAACAAAACCTGAGCCCATGTCCAAGTTAACCACGTTGAAGATGAATTGTCATATCAAGTTGATGAGTCGCCTACTGTCTTACCAGTTCTCACAATTGAACTGGTACAAGGTCTAGCTGACAAGACCATTCTTGAAGTATTAGGTGATGATCCCATTGAACCAGTTGATGATGACACAGATGAAGATCTTTACTTCTCAGATAAAGTTGATGAACAAAATGAAAATAATGACGAACAAGATTCAAATTAAGAGTATAACAACATCTAACATACACATGTTATGTTTATATACTAAGTTACCTAAACCATTTAAAATGTTCATACTTACATTGATTTTACATTAATTATTTTTTTTCAAGGAAAATGGTTAGGACTAGAGGCAGAGATGGTTCCATTGTTAGACGTGGTTAGCCTAAACGTGGAGTTTCCATATCTAGGCATGACCAACTTGCTATAGACCTCAGAAGTATTCCTTATTCCGAGCTATCAGTAGGGTCTGATGGTGGAAGCCCCCACGGTACATCGTATTCCTCATCTCCGTCTTCATCTATGCCATATTTGTCCCCACACTCGTCTATCCCATCTTTGTCCCTCCACTCGTCTACTCCATCCTCATCTAGTTCGTCATCCAGCCCCCACATATATGTTTCATCTTCACTTCACTTTCCTGGCACTTCACCATATCTTGTAACTCCATACGTTGGTACAACTCACCAAGGGTGGCCTACACTAGTGTATCATACTTATGATCCAGTCGACCCCTCCTCCTCTATTCTTGCTAGTCATCACAGTTGGAGTGCACCACTCCACCCCACCACAGCTCCCTTTATGCAGTCCACTTCTCTTCCTTTTGTACAACACACCCCTCATTCACATGTATAGGCTACCGCTCCTCCCTTCATGTAACCCACCCCTCCTCCCTTTGTACAACCCACCTCTACCCATGTTGGTGCCTCAGTGCAACCACTAGGTGACGATGGTGACCATGCCACAGCTGTTGCTTCCTATCACGAGCTGCCTACTAATGAGGTCTGATGTGATCGTAGTGGAAGGGTTATCATCCAGCCTCTCGGTAAAGGGTAAGTAATAATATTTTAGTTTAATTTCATTTTTTCGTAAAATGAATGCTTAACAATGTTTATTTGTATGTTTTTTAGCTGGATACAAAATCATCATGTTATTGAGGCTATTGGGCATTGCATCAGGTTATCATTTAAAGGTTCATACCATCATTATGATGTCATGACTGAGGAGGACCAGCTTAAATGGTGGACTGACTTCGAGATAATTTAATTTAAACATCAAATAACACTATAATGAAATAAATTTAAATAACATTATATTAAATTTTGTTTATAGCTTTTTTTACAGAGTAGAGTGACTTGGACCCTTCAGGATGAGTGGCATATCAAGAAGGTCTATGAGTCCAAAGTCAGAAAAAGGATTTGTGACATTTTGACGAAGGTAAAGACACGTGACTCACGACCTACATAGATGGGTGAGGAAGCATGGGGTGTACTTTTGAGCTATTGGGGTAGCCAAGAGTTCAAACAAAAATTATCTCAAAATAAAATTAACCAGTCTTCGCCTCGGGGTGGAGCATTGCACTCGTCTGGACGTAAATCATACCTGGACATTGCATTGGGCCTGGTAAGTATTATTTTGCTAACTCTTCAGTGTAATCAAATTTCTTTCTAACATATTGTTTCTAGTTATAAAAGTTTTGCAAGAACGTAAAGATGGACGGGCAATTGAACTTGATGAACTATTTATGACAACTTACAGCAGCAAGAAGGGTGAATGGGTTGATACTCGCTCATGCGATACTTATGTAAGTTTATTCTTACAATTTTTTCCATATTACCTATAATTGTGTTGTTTTTGTAATTTCTAACATTTCAATGTCCAAATGACTATGTAGGAAACCTACTAGGACCGCTTGAGGGCCATACAATTAGACAGTTCATCAGGTTCAAATGCCGAAGCTACCCAGGTAGATGCAGAAGCCAAGCTTCAGACTTGGAAGGAAGTTCCCAGAGGGAAGAGTAGAGGTCGAGTTTATGGCACTGGAGACTCGGCTGCTAACTACCACCAAGGAGTGTCCTCCCTCACTCAACCCTCGTCCTTTGCTTCTGCTAGTGACTTTTCAGTTTACACTGCAAGAGAAGAAGAAATGGATCGCGAAATTGTTCAAGCAAAGGAAGAAGTAAGGACGAAAATAGAACAAGCAAGGACGACAACAGAACAAGCAAGGACGGTATCAGAAAAAATGGTTACGGCAATAGCAAGAGTTCACCAGTTGGATGACAACTTGAGGATGATAAAGGAGCAACTTGTCGCGATGATGGAAAGGCAACACGGTGATGCTTCCACTAGTACAAGTCAGATTCACCCCCATTATGCCGAAGACGATGACCACCACCCCCTCCCTTGACCTTCACACCCACAATATTTGAGTATCATTACTATTAAATATTTTCTTACTTATATCAAATTTTAATTTTTTTAATAATTATTATTGTTGAACATTAGATGGTCCAAAGTCCCTTTAGAGGATCAAATAATTTGATAAAGTTTTGATGATAACAAAACTCAAATATACATTTATATATGATGACTTATATACATTGCGCAGTTAACATTATTATTATTAAAGCAGCAGACACATGATCCATGAAGAGATAAGTTTTCTATTATTTACTTTTACGTTATTGATTTAATTTAAATTGATTTTATAGCATTATGTGCTTTAACGTTCAAATTTGTTCATAATAGAAATTATTCAAATTTGTTCATAATAGAAATTATTCAAATTATTATGGAGTATTTAAATGTGATTAATTGATTTTATATCATATTGTGCTTTAATGTTCAAATTTGTTCATAATAGAAATTATTCAAATTATTATGGAGTATTTAGGTGTGATTAATTGATTTTATATCATGATGTGCATTAACGTTCAAATCTGTTTATAATAGAAATCATTCAAATTATTGATGAGTATCCCAAATATAATTTCTCTATGTTATTTTAAATTATTTCTGATGCAGACTTAATCAAGTTTAATGCAGTATGAAACTTAGAGAAACATTTCCCAGTTTGAGCTCCATACATCAGAAAGTCAAGATTGCTCCGTTCAAGCATCCCAACAGCTAGTTTCTAAAAAGCTACATATAGAGGAGCAATTTCAAGTTGAACAACAAGAAGAAGCAAAAAGAGAAATACACAATACAATACATTGAAGAATTAGAGTATCTACTACTGAGTGTTTATTGTCAATCTACTATTGAGAGCATCTAGAGTTTTGGGTTGTGTGAAACCATTGTGTAATTCTTCACCATTGTGAAGTAAACCCTTGTGAGCTTTCATTATTCTCTCTTTTGAGAGTGTTTATTTCAATCTTGAGTGGTCTTTATCTCAGGGGGAGATTGAGACTGGTATAACCTGGAGAGGTTTGTGTACTCGTGATAACCTGGAGAGGTTTGTATACTCGTGATAACCTGGAAAGGTTTGTGTACTTGTTGTAACCTGGAGAGGTTTGTGTACTAGTTGTAACTATTTGCTAAATAGTGGAACCTCTTGAACAGTTTGTTCAAGGGAGAACTGGACGTAGCCCAAGAGCTTAGGGTGAACTAGTATAAAACTGCTTTATCTGTGCTTACATATTTTTGCCTTGGTTGGTGGTTTCTATTTATAGCGAATTGAGTTCAGGCTTCATTCAACCCCTCCTTCTAGAGCCAGTTGTTCCTACAATTATTGAAATAATTTTCATTCTTATCAAAGGTTCTTTTTTGCACTTGATTGGAATAAGATATTGTCCTGTATTTTGTTTTAAGTTTTTATGTTTATTTATTTTAAGTTTTAGTTGAACTGTATAGTAAATATTAACATTTTAAAACAATGTAGTTGGTTACAATTATAACTTTAAATGTCTTTTAAAATTTTATTCTAATTGATTTATATATATATATATATATATATATATTTATCAATAGTGAGATTTTTCTATTTTTCATGATTTGGGTTAGTTAACTTATTTCTATGTAATTTTTTCACCATAATCCTGAATTGCTTTGGCCTTTTCGTCGGACAACTGTCACTACTTCTCTGGCATATTGCGTTTGCCAGACCACTCAAGGATGTTAGCGATGACCTCGCTTCAGCTTTTGCGATGGCCTGACCCGCGTTAATACCATTGCGTGCAATTAGCGTGGGCCTAGCTGTCGCAACTACCTTTAATTTTGCGACAGCTGGGCCCATGCTAAAACTCTTGCATGGTCCTGGTCGACATAATATGTGGTAGATGTTGCGAGGGCTTGGCTGACGCAATATTTTAAAATAACGACATTGTTGTGACGTTTTGACTGTTGTATTTTGCGTCTAATTCAAAACTGACGTCAATTTCAAGTTGCTTCGAGAATTTTAGTGTTCGTGGTACAAGCGCTACTTAACCGAAGCATAAGCGTCGATTTTTAAGTGTTTGAGTGGGTTTTTGGCCGATGCAATACGTTGATTTTCTTGTAGTATAAAGAGCATAAATGGAGATGAAGAACTCAAATAGATTGCATAAAACTTAAAATGACAAGAAAAAACTAACGGTAAAAAAGTTGAACTACGAAATTTATTTACTGTCACTTTTTTTATGCTACTTTCTCTACGCTATATTTATAGAGTTTCAGAAGTTTACAAATGAATGAGATTTTACTCGTACCAATAAAATTAGATCTAAAACTAATTAAACTACTCAGCTTCTTCTTTTAGTGCAACGTTGATCATTTACTGCCAACTTTCCTCATATTTTTTCTTTTTAACTCAAATTTTCCACTTTTAATGGCATAAATATCTTCATTCATGCTTTTAAAGTTAAAGTCCAATTTATAAAATTGTTCCCACAATTGATCAAAGCACTCGTTAGAAAATTCAGGCAAGACTATAAGTTTTAAAGATTCAATTTTATGATTTTTTTTGTAAAAACTTTACTATTGAAGAAAATACAAATCTAATCTAAAAACATAAAATAATAACAAAAGAACCCTCAAAGAAATACAATTAGTCTAGAAAAAAGCAAAAGTTGAGATTTAAAGACCTAGCTGAACTTGACTTTTGATGTGGCCTGATCTGACTTATGTTAAGCCCAACCAATATAATCTTGCATGATTTGGGTCAATCTCCATTCGATCTTGAATGAGTTGAACCCAACCCAACTTGGTCCCTTTTTATCTGACTTTAATTCGATCTAACTTTTTATAACTTGAACATGTTTAAACTCATCTTGATTTTGAATTTTCAAAATCCAAAAATTTTATAAAACTTGTATCAAATTCATCCAATTAAATAGATTATACTTAAATTTAAATAATATTAATTTAAAATTGACATAATTATATTCAAATAGACTTAAAATAAGATTTTATTTTTTCCACCTCTTAAGGGATTAGCAATTTGCTACATGAGACAATCATCTCCCCTTTACATTTTATTTATAAAAATAAAAATTAATTTTAATAATTAGTTTATTTTATTAAAAAGTTTTATATTTAACTGGTGAGCTAAATGTATTTGGTAATTAAGTTATTTATATTACAATGTTAATGTTAATTCCACTTTCTTCTTCCAATTTTATTGTCTTATTTTAATGGTTGAAACTCTTTATTAATTTCTTAGTTTATATTTTTTATTTGTCATATTATTAGGTTTTTGGAAAATATAATCTACTATAGAAATGTCTTAATAATTTTTTGTAGGGTCACTAAAATAATTTAAGTATTATAAATATAATTTATGTTAGTAATTTAATTATGTAATCAAGTTTAAAATTTAAAGGTTTATTTTTTTCTATGCGAATTCAACATATATGAAAGTATTTACAATAAATATCAATTAAGTATCATTAAATAAATGAATTCTCATTGAATATGATTATATATAAATATTATCATTTACAACAAATATTCTAACTTTGGTGGAGTTTAATGGAAGCACTTGGAATAGAAATAGGATTAAGGTTGATGATAATATATTATCTTACTTACATTAGAAAAACAAGTTGAATTCTTTCATACGTTAATTTAATGTTAAAACAAGTTGAATTCTTTCATACACTAATTTAATGTTATTGTTCTAGTATGGACCAGTAACGAATCTTTTGTATGATTATGTCTTTTGACGTGTCAGTTTTCTTCTTCGTCGGGTCTCGGCTAAGGTGTGGGAAATGTATATGTAAAATTTTTTTCAACGCTCAAGATAATATATATGGTATTTGGAATGTTTTAATGTTAGATGAAAGATGTACTTTCCATACAGTGTGTCATGCTATTTATAAATTGTTCTCATGGTAATTAGTGGTCGTTAACCTATCCTTTTTCTTGTACAATTTTAGGTTTATTATTCACTAATTTATTTGTTTTTAGTTAGTGGAGAATTACCCGTTGGAGATGACGAGGACAGAATTATCGGATTCGAATTTGCAGATGTGATTCTATCACTGACGGTTGAGGACGAATTAGAAGTTCCTAAGAAGTTAAAAGATAAGTGAAAAGAACTATGGCAGAAGAGAGAAAAGAATATGAAAGAAGCAAATTAAGGGAAATAAATAGAAAAGGGGATAAAAAAATTATCACTGATTATTGATTTAAAACTTAATTACATCTAATCTTGTTAGGCCTTTAGGGGAATAACCAGCAGATTCAAGGAAAGATTTGAAAAACAAAGAGAAGTGTACCAAATTCATATAATTAAAAATTGTGATACCACCTTCTAATTAATATCCCGTGTGATAATAAATTTGTGGGTTTTTTTTTTATAATTTTGAATATTTAAAATTCTAATAATATTTGTATCAAGTGAGTCTATTTTACTTTCGTATACTCTAAAATAAAAATATTTCCTAATCACGAGTACTTCATTATCAATTTTAACTTGTATCTATTCTTACAGTCTTTTTATAACTTTGAATCTCATTTTTCCCTCAACCTCTTTTTATTTTATTTTCTCTTAACTCTTTATATTTTATTTCTTTTTCTCCCACTTCATTCTCTTTAATTTTTCCTCTTAATTTGTTCTCTTAATTCTTTTATACTAGCTTTATGTTTTTCCTTTCTCCATCATTTTATCAAAATTATAGTATGTCTTTTCAATACTCATCAAACATTCTCCTTTTATATCTATATCTTTACTCTTTCTTTTATTTCCTTCTTCTCTCCTTGAAGTTTTCCTCTCCATTTGTAAAACAAAAATCATCTAACAAACAGTGATATACACTGAGTTGAAGAGCACTTTTAGTACTAGTACATACTATAAGTCTAAAAAAGTAAAAATAAAAATTGAAAGTAAACAAAAATCTCATTGAATATCAAGAGTCAAAGTTTTGATATGGATAAAAACACTAAATTTGTCTCTTATAACTCAGAACTCTATAAAGTTCTCACAAAGAGAAAACTCAACTTTTTTTACAATTCATATATCTTCCTGGTTGCATTTTGGGTACACCCTTTTATAGGCCAAATTGTGTAAGGTACTATAACTTCACATTAATCCTCACTAATTAATCTTTAATGTTCATTAGTAATTAATTCCCATTGATGTTGTCTTTAGTTCCCACTATATACATCATTATTTCCATCAATGAGATGAATGATTCACTTTGAAGTTTTTTTTGCTTATGTAAACATTCAATTACTTAATTAAAAACATAATAAAATGTATAAAGAAAAATCTAAAATTATACTGCCACCTTGAAGATCATATCAGGTAGTTACTTGGAGGTAATACCACCTTAGAAATGTGTAGATGGATACATCTGTTCACCCACTACACCATTTATCACTTTAGACAACACTAAAGTTGGCTAAAGACAAAAAAAAATGAGGCTTAAAGATGGAAAAGGCCATACTTTTTGTAATTGTGGCTTATGAACCGTAAGAGGTCACAATTTATGGAGCATGGATGTTTAAGGCATAGTTTTGTGACATTTCCTTAAAAAAAAAAGAATAGAGCGCAGGAAAAAGGTGTATCCTAAAATAACGAAAATGTGATGTAAACTTATAAAGTATGAGTTATAAAATGTGGATAGTTTAGACCACGACTTTTTATCCTAAAATCTAAACCCTAAACACACAAATAAATGTGGCTAAAGGTGGAAAAGACCACACTTTTACAAATGTGACTCATGAACTATATTATATGCCACCTTTCTCAAGTCATGATTGTGTAAGACACAATTTTGAGGTGTAGTCTTGAAAAAAAAAGAATGAACCACACTAAAAGAGTGTGACCTAAAATAATGAAAATGTGGTCTAATTTTATAGAGTTTGAGTCATATAACGTAGATAGTTTAAATTATGATTTTTTGATGTAGCTTATAATTATGAATAGTCAATAAATACAAAAGTATGACAAAAAACTATCTTAATTTTATAATTAAAATATATAAAACAATTAGGTTTATTATTAATATTATTATTCATATTACTATTAGTGTTACTCTTAATATTATTATTATTAATATTCATATTATTATTATTAATATTATTTATATTATTATTATTATTATCCTTATTATTAATAATAATATTAATCACAACAATAAATGTCATAGTAAGATTAATAATAATCATAATATCTACACAAAGTTTCTCTAGTGTATTGGTTATATCACTAGTAGAAAAAACACATTTTACATCGGTTATGAAGACATACTACATCGGTTCTAACCAATGTTGATGCAAGCGATGTATGTGCATATACTACATCGATTGATAAATCACAGACATAAAATACCAATCTTGAGAATGCTCAAGAAGAGATATTACATCTGTTGGGAGCCACAATCGATGTAGTATCTCCCATGTTACATCGATTATTACTCACAACCAATGTAATATATCTATTTTAAAAAAATGATTTTTTTGGTTAATAAATCTCTAACCTATACAATGAAATACCACAAAAATTTCCAGATTTTTTTGACAAGTATAAATATATGAAATATAACAAAGAAGTTTGGCAGAATTCATTATTATAGAAGGATTGTGAGACTATAACATTAAGAAAAAAAATCAAGAAGTTGATGCTCTCCATAAATCACATCCCGTTGAAATAAATGGTATGGAAAAGAAGATTCAAAGTTTGGAGGCAATGATAAAATTCATGCTTAAGCAATAAAATCCTGATTTGGATTAAAATGATATAAAAGAAATGGTGACACAAACATTAGGCAATGAAAATAGTGGAGTTATTTCACACTCCTCTACTATAATTCATATTTTCGATGATAATGAGTTAGATATTTGAACCTTCTAAGTTGTTGAAATATTGTTTTCATGACTTGATTTTTTTTTTGTTTTAATTAAATTGATAGTTTTTGGTTTTTACCTTTTTGCATGATGAAATTTAATATCATGTGAAGAATAGAATTCATAAAATGTAGAAATAAATCAAATACTTTTATTAAATATAAGTTGCAATTTCTTTTCATTTTGAAAGTATACCAAGAAACATTGAACTCTTTTTTTTAATGTTTTTAGTTGTGCAATTATGTTTTTAAATATACATTATGTATGTCAAATTGCATTTCTAAATATTATGCTTATTAATTGATTATGACGTATTATATTTTTATAGCACAATAATAATGTTCAAAATCTATTAATGGCTTAATGTATTCATATTATATTCAAAATTTTATAAAAGTGGTATGAAGGAACAAACCATATTTTATAATTTATTATAAGTGTGGCTTTAGATGTGATTTCAAGAGAATAAACTATATTTGTAAAAGGGTTGCTTAAAATTATATAAATGTAATTGCAACACTTGAATAAATGTGGCTTAAATATAAATGCAACACTCTAGTAAAAATGGTCTAAACATAAATGCAATACTTAAACAATTATGACTTAAAGAAATAACAACACTAAAAATGTGATCTATTGTATTAGTCTAACTGTAATATTTTTCAAAAAAGTCATGACCTTTAAGCAAAGCCAAAAAAAATATACTGCATGACTAGAAAACCTTGGTCAAGCTATGGGCTAAAGTTAGGATTATAATTTTTTAACTTTACGCCACAATTTTAAGTGTTGGCTAAAATAATTAATGATGTAGTATTTAATTTTTAAAATTCCATTGGCTTGCCATATTTATTTATTTGTAATTTGTATAGTTTATTGTGATAATCAAGTGGTAAAACGTGAAAATATAGTAGTACATATTTAAAATAGATAGGATTCTTGAAAAACAATAGAAGAGTTTGTGGTTAATTTTAGAATTTCACTTTTTATATGTTTGATTTCTTCATTTATATAAAGCTATATTAAATGGGCAGCAAACTCTTTATATGTATGTAAATTATTTGAGGAATATGTTGTATGGTTTTATATAGTAATACACTGAAGCCGTTATATATATTTTATCATATCTGGACCACTAAATGAGTTCTAAATATAAACTTTTAAACTAATGTGTGAAAATTAATATTTGTATAAAGTTATTGAGTAAAATAAGTTAAATACTATTTTGATGGGGTAAGATATTTTTTTTTCTTACTTTTTTCATATTACACTTCTGTTTAATTCAAATACAGTTATTTCTTATTTATACGAGTTGCTTTTTCGTTGTCATTAGTTATTTTGGGTTTTCTAACAAAATATCTTCTCCATGATTAAATGAGTTCATAACCATATCTTATCAGACCCAAAATATTGATGAATATAACTTTTTAATCCAAATTTAACCTAATAATAACATAAAGTATATTACTCAAATGATAAAAGTAATAAATCTAAATAAAGAATAATCATAATTCATTTCTGGCACTGTAGTTCAAATCCCTAAAAGATAGATTAAAGATGTTACATTGATCATTCTTATAAAAATAAAATCCTATCGTGACATTATTAAGAAAAACATACTTAACAACTTATTTTAAACAATAATAATATACATTATTATTTAAAGTTAAAAAAATAACAGATATGAATTGTTAAGTGATTATTTTTTTATTGGTAGGTATTAAAATATCACCATCCACAAAAATGTTATATAAATAAAAAGTATGATAGGTTGACAACTTCTTCACGTATAATCGATTAAGAACCATTTTATAGTGATATTAACATTTAAATTAACTAATTAGATTTAAATAAGTGAGTGTCAAGTAATTTTGTTTTTATATATGTAATATTGATCGCTAATATATTACTATAAATAAAAAAGCAATGATAGTTAACTTCAAGAATTGAGGATGTAGCACAAACTCATTCTACAAATGGTTACCAACTTTGTTGCATTGTTAAGTGGGAGAACAGAAACCTCTAACCACAAAAAATAGTAAAACAACTGTACACTGAGAGTGAAGTTACTTGTAGTACTTGTTCACAATTCCATCATAACAAAGACTTTCTGTTTTTAGTGGAAGAAATAAAGAATGACCATTTGTTTTGGTAGCAGACATATCAGCTAACTCTGTTTTCTTGCTCAATTGTGCACGTGCTTATTCTCTTCAATAACAAAATTCAAGTCAAATCAAGAAACTGTTTGATAAGAAATTTATTGAATGAGTTATTCTGTCCTCGTCATTAAATATGCATCTTTGGATAAGCAAGGCTGCATATGGTGGTGGCCTTCACTTTACAACACAACTTGTCTCTATGGCCATTAAATTTGCAAAAGCATGTCTCCAAGATCAGATCAAAACTGATACCTAAAATCTATGCACTACAAATTTTTGTTTTACCTATATTGGTGGCAACTAAAAAGTTTATAGTCCCTTCTAGTGAAATTAAGCATGGATTCTTTTAATCAAAACGTGTTTAATAAGCTTCATTTTGTCTTTTTGCAATACTTTTTTTTCAATGTTTTTTATTATTTGGTATAGAGAAATGTGATATATATATATATATATATATATATATATATATATTACACAAAGATTTGTTTCTGAATAATTATAACGGAAAGATACAAAAATATATGTACAGGATGACAAATAATTAAGGGATAACGTAAGCTATAATTAAGGATGTATTATGATGCATGCGTATGATTTGCGGTTGATTGTTTCTGATGAATGGAGAGTGAGTCTATACACCTCCGCAAAATGGAGGAGGGAGACCGAACGCCAATCTTGTTTAGAAGAAATGCATGGCGAGAGTGGGACAGAGGCTTGGTAAGTAGATCAACTAGTTAATGACTTGTTGGCACATTAGACACTTGAAGTTTCTTAGAAGCAACCAAGTTGTGAATAAAATGATAGTCAATTGCAATATGTTTCATGCGAGTGTGGAACACAGGATTGTCACAAAGGTAGGTAGCTCCAATATTATCAGAAAACAATTGCGTTGTTTTGATGATTGGATGACCAAGCTCCTTTAATAGTTCCCGTAACCACAACAATTCAGTGGTGGTGGTCACTATAGTTTAATATTCAGCCTCCGTTGAAGATTTAGCAACAGTGGGTTGCTTCTTAAAGGACCAAAAGATGACATTGGGCTCCATAAATAAGATAGACAACAGTAGACTTACGATCATGAGTATCTCCAGCCCAATAAGAATCACAAAATATTGTGAGACAAAGATCTGTGAAGCGAGAGAGGTGAAGATCATGATCAAGTGTCCCCTTAAGATAGCAGAGTAAACACTTGACAACTTTCATGTGAATTTCAATGGGAGCTTGCATGTACTGTGATAGTTTACTCACTGAGAAAGAAACATCTAGGAGGGTGAGATACAAACATTTGGGAGGGTGAGATACAGAATTTGCATCTTGCATGTTGGTAGAAATCAATAACTCACATACATAGTGCTGCTGTGAGAAAGAAACCATGAAATGTAGAGAGGATTTCCATACCAAGGAAATGATGAGGAGACCCGAGATCCTTTAAAGAGAAATTCAATGCAAGGGTAGTCTTGAATGCATTCAGAACTGATTAGTTATTGCCAGAGTAGTAGATCATCTACATAAATAAGAAAGCGTGTGACAACACCATCCCAATTGTATACAAATGAAGAAGTTTCAGATCAAGAATTAAGAAATTCACATGTAATAAGAATATCCTTTAGAGCATTTTACCAAGCACGAGGTGCTTGTTTGAGATCGTATAACGCTTTGTGAAGCTTGCATACATAATTTGAAAGTGAGAGTTGACAAAACCTAATGGTTGAGACATGTAAATATCGTCCGAGATACTACTATGAAGAAATGCATTATTAACATCCATTTGCAATAAAGGTTAACCATTAGAGAGAGGAATGCAGAGAACCAACTTGATAGTCTGAGGCTTCATGACTAGACTATAGGTTTCAGTATAGTCAATACCAAGGCGTTGATGAAACCCTTTGGCAACAAGATGAGCTTTATATCGAGTTATAGAGCCATCAAGATCCCGCTTTAAACGAAAAACTCACTTATTACCAATAATGTTGAATTGTGGTTGCTTAGGGACAAGGGACCATGTACCATTGACAAGTAATGCATTGAATTCTTCTAACACTGCTTGCCTTCACTCAGAATGTTTCAAGCCTGGGAAAGACAAAAAGGTTCCATTTGGTTGGATAGAGGAAATTTAATGGCTAGATGAAGTTGTTTGGGTTTATAGATGCCATTTTTAGATCTTGTGACCATTGGGTGGGACGGTTGTTTTGGTCCAGGCAAGCATGAGGATGAGTCTATGTGCATGGAAGAAGATGAACCCAAATGTACAAGATAACATCACTAGTAGAAAAAATGCTTTCTATGATAGGATGTGATGGCGGTTAAAATGGAACCAACGTAAACAAAAACATGGTGACAATTTTGTAAATATTGGAGATGATATCACGTTGGTTGTCCTCCACAACCGACGTTATATGTGTCTAGAAATATTAAAAGGACAAAATTTGAAAATGTTGTACTAGAGGCGGACATATAACCTTGGTTCCCAGGCTGGGAACCGATGTTAAATATATTTGAAAAAGATTTAAAAAAAAAAGTTGAATATCTTAAATTTCAGAGGCTCATGGGAACCGACGTTATATGTGCCTCTAAAATTTAAGATATTCAACTATTTTTTGAAACTTTTTTAGATACAAATAACTTCAGTTCCCAGCCTGGCAACCGACGTTATATGTCCACCTCTAATACAACATTTTCAAATTTTGTTTTTTTTTAATCTTTCTAGACACATATAACGTTAGTTTCCAGCTTGAGAACTGACATTATATGTGACTCTTAAATTTAAGATATTCAAATTTTCTTTTAAATATTTTTCATATATATGTAACGTCAGTTCCTAGCCTATGAATCGACGTTATATGTGTTTCTCAGAGGTTCACACAGAAAGAGGAAAATTTGGGATTTTGGGTAAGGATATAATGTCGGTTCTTTGTTGTAGAACCGACATTATATCATGGCTCTGTAAAAGTTTGGGGTTTTTAGGGTTTATACTACGTTGGTTCTGAATGTTGAACCGATGTAATATCCTCTAATTTTAACGCTTCGCCACTTTTTTCACTTACTTTTCGCCTTCTCAGTTCCTTCCTCTCTTCGCGCGCGCTACTTCTCTCCTTGCACTGCTATTCACTCTTCATTTTTCTCCTCTTCTCGCACTTCCATTCACTCTTCATTTTTCTCCTCTTCTTCACACTGCCATTCACTCTATATTTTGCTCCTCTCCTCCACACTGCCATTCTCCTCCGCTCTGCCATTTTCATTGTTGCTCGCTGTCACTGGTGTGCGTTTCGTTTCTCACCCATTTTCATTTACTTTTACTGGTTTTTCAATTTCATTCACTTCATGTTTGTGTGCAATGCTTTTGCTAGTGTTCATTTGGCTGCATTTGTGTTAAGGGCTTCTATGCAGCTCGTGTCTCCCACAGTTTTCCTTCTCTGTGCCTCAGTCTACAAGAGGTATATTTTTACTATCTTTGAAATGTTGTATCTGTATGATTGGAATGATTGTGTATATTGAAATGAGTTTTGCAAATGATTCAATATTTGTTTAGGTACTGAGTTCGGGGATGTTTGATCCTTGGCATTGTTGTATGATTGGAATGTTTTTTGTGTGTGCTTAGATATATATGTTGCGCATTTGGGTATTGTGTCCAAGGATGTTCGACCCTTGGTAATTTGTATTTAATATGTGTATTGTATAGTATGTATTAAATATTTGTACTGTACATAGACATGGATCAAAGTTGGATAAATGCAAGTCGAATCAGTGAATTTTATGATAAATGTGTCGAAGAGTTTCTAGAATCTGCTAAACGGAATGGAGTGGAAATAAATGGAAGATATTATTGTTTGTGTGTGAATTGTTTGAATAGAAAAGGACTACATATTGAGTTGATACGAGAGCATCTTCTTTGTGATGGTTTCTTGAAGAACTATACAATGTGGACTTGGCATGGTAAATTTCTTAACTTACGATATGTATCTGAGACTGAATGCAACATTCTAATACATATTTTAAGGATTGCATAGAAGACATGATTCGTGATATTGGAGAAGATAGTTTCCACCAAGCACATGTGTATGATTTTTTGAAAGATGATTCAGTAACAAAATTGTATCCCGGTTGTTCAAGTTTTTCACGTTTGTCAGTAGTATTATGATTATTTAATATCAAGGCATGAAATGGGTGGACTGATAGAAGCTTTACTGAATCGCTCGAATTATTGCATAAAATACTTCCACTAGATAATACATTGTCGACCAGTCACTATGAGGTCAAGAAGATATTGTGTCCAATTGGTATGGAGTACTGAAAAATACATGCTTGTCCAAATGATTGTATATGGTATAGAAAAAAGTACGAAGGATTGCATAAGTGTCCTAGATTCAGGGTATCAAGATACAAAGTAAAGGCTGACGGGGATGAAGATGACACGAAAAAGGGTCCTCCTGCAAAAGTATTGTGGTATCTTCCAATCATATAACGATTAAAACGGTTTTTTGACAATGTTAAGGATGCAAAAAACTTGACATGGCATGCAAATGGAGGAAAATGTGATGAGTTGTTACGACATGCTACCAATTCACCACAATGGAAGAAAATCGATTATTTGTATCCTAAGTTTGGAAGTGATCCAAGAAATCTCAAACTTGGTCTTGCAACTGATAGAATGAATCAATACGGTAATTTAAGTAGCAAACATAGTTCATGACCTGTTTCGCTAATTATTTATAATTTGTCGTATTGTTTGTGCATGAAGAGAAAATATATGATGTTGTCTATGATGATATTAGGACCAAGGTAACCTGAAAATGACATAGATGTTTATCTAAGTCCTTTGATAGAGTACTTGAGGTTGTTATGGGATGAAGGCATCGAGGTTTTTGATGAATATGAAAAGGTCAATTTCAATTTGTGAGCAATATTATTTTGTACGATTAATGATTTTCTGACATATAGAAATCTGAGTGGTTATAGTGTCAAAGGACATCATGCTTGCCCGATATGTGAAGAGAACACAAGTTACCATCACTAAAATATGGGAGGAAGACATGTTACATTGGTCATCAGAGGTTTTTGAAACATAATCACCCTTATCGTAGGTTGAAAAAAGCTTTTAGTGGTTGTCACGAGGACAAAACTGCACCTCCACCCTTAACGAGTGAGCAAGTCTATAATCGAGTGTGCCACTTCGAAGTCACTTATGGGAAAAACCTCAAGTATAGTGGTGCGAAAAAAAAAAGAAAAAAGAAATCTATATTCTTTGAACTTCCATATTGGTCAAAGTTAGATGTTAGACATTGCATAGATGTAATGCATGTAGAAAAAATGTTTGTGATCGTATAATTGGGACATTGCTAAATATTAAAGGAAAGACAAAGGATGAAATAAATGCTCATAAAGATCTGGATGAGATGGGTGTTCGGTTGGAGTTACAACCACAACCTCATGGTAAAAAAATGTATTTGTCAAAATCTGAAAAGATCAGTTTCTGTGCGTGTTTGCGAGGAGTTAAAGTATCACAAGGATACTCTTCAAATATCAAAAGTCTTGTCTCAATGGAAGATTTGAAACTTACGGGCTTAAAATCTCATGATTGTCATGTTCTGATGCAAGACCTTCTCCCAATGGCTATTCGTGGAATTCTGTTAAAAAATGTTAGACAAGTTATCACTTGTCTGTGCCTATTCTTCAATGCTATTTGTAGGAAAGTAATTAATCCTACTAGGTTGGATGAGTTAGAAAATGACGCCATCATTCTCTTTGTCAACTAGAGATATATTTTCCTCCTTCATTTTTTGATATCATGGTTCATTTAATTGTTCATCTAGGGAGAGAAATTAGAATATGTGGTCTTGTGTTTTTATGATGGATGTACCCAATTGAATGACGCATGAAGATATTCAAAGGGTATGTGAAGAATTCATATCGACCAGAAGCATCTATTGTTGAGAGATATATTGCAGAGGAAGAAATTGAGTTTTGTATGATGTATATGTCAGAAGTAGATGCTATAGGTGTCTTGAGGTGTATGAAGGAAGGCAAGAAGGTAAAGGCACACGAGGTGTGAAGGTAGTTCAAAAAGATCAACAATAGGTACTCAAGCACACTTGTATATTTTGAATAATACTAATGATGTTCTTCCCTACATAAACGGACAAAATGTTGTTGAAGTCAATGAACCCACGTGCAAATGAGAAATGGTTGTTGATTGAGCATAACAAGACCTTTTTGAAATGGTTTAAAGAGAAATTTGGTGAAGAAGATTGTGATGTTGATGAGTTGAAATGGTTGGCACGAGGACCTAACTTTAATGTCATAACATGGCCTGAATATGATATTAATAAGTTTTCTTTTTATACAAACATTGAGGATAAAAAGGATACAATGCAAAATAATGGTGTCACCTTTGAGGTAGAGTCAATGCACTTTGCTAGTTCAAAAGACAACAATCATATTATGCCTATAATAAGTTACTTTGGAGTGATTGAAGAAATCTAGGAAGTTGACTACGTGAAATTTAGAGTTTTAGTATTTAAGTGTAAATGGGTTGATAGTAACAGAAGTGCATGTTGATGATTTGGATTTTACCTTGGTTGATCTTGCAAAGATAGGTTATAAGGAAAATCCTTTCATCATGGCTTACCAAGCAAAACAAGTGTTTTATGTCAAAAACTCTTTTAATGAAAGGTGATCAGTTGTCATCCAAGGGATAAATGAGTACGATGTCGATAACCATGACGACTCAATAGCCTAATATGCTGACAATCCTTCATTCTTGAGACACTTACCTCCAATGAATGAGGAAAATGATGTTGATGTAGTACATGTTACAAAGAATGATCACAATGAAGGAATATGAAAGAACATTATAACACTTCCACAATAAAAATAAGTAATATTTATTTATGTTTTTTTATTTTAATTTAGAGAGTTGATTTTACTTAATTTGAACATTATCATATTATGTTTATTTTAATGTTATAAGTTTGTGTTTTTTTATAGGTCATGGTTGAATCATCAAAGAAAGCTAAAGAAGCTACTCGCTTGAGAGCACTTACAATGAGTCGTGTGGGTGATTCCAAGGTCACAATTGACATAGACCCTTAAACTAGTAGGGCTTGAGGCCCTAATCATGCACAATTTGTTAGTTATTTGGGTGTCCTGGCCCGTACGAAGGTGTCTATTTTGCTTCTAGACTGGGATCATGTAATAAAAATCTAATTAGGTAGGATCTTTGTGTAAGTCATTCATTTAAAGGTTAAATACATGATGAATATTTTTGTTATATGTTTAATGACTTATTTATTTTATTTTGCAAACAAACTTTGAGTTTGAATCATCTAACTTCATTAGGAAGAAGATTATGTCATCCATTATTGTAAAATGGAGAAATTTTAAGACAAACTTGACAAGTTTCTACATATTTGGTAAATACAAGGGGAAGTCCCCTTGTGAGAAAATATGGGATTGATGAAGAAAATTGGACACAATTTGTCCAAAGTAGAGAAGATCCCTCTTGACATGTTTGTTTTTCTTATAACAATTCAATTTTTGTAAATCATATGATGTCACAACTTCATTTTTTATTATGTAGGACAAGAGAAGGAAAGCTCAAGACATTCAACATAAGAATGTCACCCCCCACCGTTTGTCTTGGGGGATGAGGGGTATGATTTATTGGAAAAGAGGATGATGGAAGAAAAGATAAAAAAGATTAAAAGAAGCATCATCTTCAGATGATGTTATTTCTCCTCCATCCCCTCCTAGTCGACATGAGAAATGGAAGTTGGCTAGGACTAAACTAGGAGGAGAGATGACATTTGTTCAGGCCCAAGATATTTCCCAAAGGATTGTAAGTTAATAATAAATTAATGATATCTAATGTCTTATTTTTGTAATTAACGTTGACATATTGCATTTTTTTTGTTCAGGATTCCCTCGTGAAGTAGAGCTCCCAGGGAAGTTTTGTTTGCCAAGGAAGACAAGTCATATTGATTGTTACTATTTACATCGAAGAGCGCCCCGCTCGGGTCAGGACTGTTGGGTTCGGTGTGGGGGTGAGATAGTATTTCGGATCCACTCCCTGTTCTAGCTCATTTCAGAAAGCAGCTTCAGGGACGAGATAACTTGATTGATAGATGAATTAATGTCTCAATTGACAGATCAATTGAAAGATCAATTACAAAATCAGTTGACAAATCAATTGAAAGATCGATTAAGAGATTAGATAAGATATGAATTAAGAAGTGAATTAAGATAAGAAATGTCATAGCAGCTAGAATCCATGGGCATCTCACAGCAGCACATTCCTCTACATGAAAATTTAGAACTAGTTACTGGAAGGAGAGTCAACACAAAGGGGAGTTGTGCTACTGAGGATGAGGAGGACAACACAAACATCCATACGTCATATCTGTTAGTACCAAGAGTTGCTAGAGGATTTGATGAAATCAACAAGTGATGAAGTCTAGAGCATCAAGGATATTACAAGAATAATCATAAAGTTTGATGAAGCTTTTGGTCCTAGACTTAAGTTGTGTGTAAGTGTGAGTTTTGCTCTTGGTTTATAATCATATGATGCATGTTTCATAATTCAAAGCAAGCTCCAATGTTAATCAAAGTTAATCAAATTTATCAAAGTTTTTTTTAAAGTCATTTCAGAAAGAAGATTAAAAAAATTGGGTTTTATTCTAGACATAATGAAGTTTCTGTCTCAGAGAAAATGAATTGGTTGAACAGTTATTTCAATCGATTGAAGTTCTAACAGTTTTAAAATAGTTTCTCTATATAAAGGAGAGGCACGTGCTTTTCAAAAACAACTAAGTCATTTCTTTACGCGAAAAACACTTGTGAATTTCTAAGAGAAAAAGCGCGCATACTTGTGATCATTCTTGGAAATTGAATTTCATCAAGAACATCAATCTTGGAGCTTTGTTTTGAGTGTGATTCTGCATTACTGTGATCAAAACCAGAGCTAAGTGTGTCTACTCTGATCTGAATCCATTTTGTTATCTGTTGAGTGGAATCACTGTTGTAATTGATCTATTCTTGATCATTTCTTTATATTGTGAGTGTTGGGTTACATATTACAGGGTGATTGTAATTGTAACAAGTTTAGTACAGAGTGTTTTGCATTGATTAGACAACTACTGTAGGGTTCAGTAGGCTGTTTGTTGCTGGGAGTAGTGTTTGTTTGCGGGTTGTAAGTGTTTGTGTATTTTGTAAACTGATCTTTGAGATCTTAATTAGTGGGAGTCTTTGCTTGTTGACAAAGGACTGGACGTAGCCCTTAAGAAAGGGTGAACCAAGATAAAATCTTTTGTTCTTGATCTTTCTTTCGCTCTTCTTGAACACTTATCGCTTCTGTTCTTGATCTCTTACTCACTTCGAAAATAATTGATTGTTCATTGTTCTGGTGATATTTCATGTTTTCTAGAATTATTATATCAACTGTAGAATTGACTGAATCTATTTTCAATATTGTTTAAGTGTTTTCAAGATTTAATAATCATTATTTAATTAGCTCATTTTCTTGAAACAAGTTTTCTTGAAATCATAATTGGATCTTATTTGTTCTATTAATTTGAACTACATTATTGTTTGAGTAATCTGAATTTACTGACAACACTGTTCATTTGATTGTTGTTGAACTATTCTAAAATATTCTCAATAATCATTCAAGTTTGCTATTAATACTGTTCATATGTTTGTTTCTGAGTTGTGCTGAAACACATTCCAATTCAGTAATTTGTTTTCGCTTCTATTTATGATATTGTTTGATTAACTGTTGTTACTGTTTGTTTGAATGCAATGTATTTGATATTTGTATTGGTGATTTCAGTAAATTGCCTTGTGCTATTTCCAGTTGTGATAAATCCTTACTGGAACATATTGATCCTTGACTGTGTAATTATGAGTTTCATTTTTCAGTACTTCAATAAAGAATTTTCATTCATTCTTAACACTTCTCATCATTTTCGAAAAGTTTTCAAAGTTTAATTCACCCCCTCTTGAACTCAGCCTAAAACTATTTTTAACAATTGGCATCAGAGCTAGAAATTGAATCCTAGTCAAGTTTTCCGATATATGGCTGAGCACAAACTGCCTTTTGTTAAGGGAGCCTCTATACACAAGCCACTTATGTTTTCTGGGGTGAACTACCAGTTTTGGAAAGTGAGGATGAAAATATTTATTGAATCTATTGATCCTAGTATTTGGAATGCCATAGTAAATGGTCCCTATATTCCTATGTCTGTTGTGAATGGTGTGTCTGTTATGAAATCATATGATGAATTGTTTGAAGCTGATAATAAAAGAGTTCAGTATGATTGTGTTGCAAAGAACATAATTACATTTGCTTTGAACCTTGATGAATTCTTGAGGGTATTCCCATGCAGTTTTGCAAAAGAGAAGTGGGACATATTGGAGGTCACACATGAAGGGACAAATTATGTAAAACAAGCTAGAAAGCATGCACTCATCCAAGAGTATGAGATGTTCAGAATGCAGTAAGGAGAATCAATTGCAGATGTTCAGAAACGGTTCACTCATATTGTCAATTACTTAATTGGACTGGGAAAACAGTTTTATAAAGAAAAGTTGAACATCAAGATTCTCAAGTGTCTAGATATGAGTTGGCAGCCCAAGGTGACTGCAATATCTGAGACAAGAGACTTAACAACAATCACCACAACAACATTGTTTGGCAAGTTGAGAGAACATGAGCTTGAGATGACAAAGTTAAAAGAAATGGAAACTATTGAGAAGAAGTCCAGAAGCCTTGCACTCAAAACAAAGACTGCAGATATGGAGTCTAGTGAAGAGAGTTCAGATGAGTACAGTGATACTGAAAATCTCAATTTATTGACAAAGAGATTTCAAACATTTATCAAGATGAAGGGCAAGATGAAGAATCATCAAAGTAAAAGGTATAATAAAAAATATGATTCTAATTCAGCTAAATTTACCTGTTTTGGATGTGGTAAACAATGTCACATGAAGATAGACTACCCGAGCCTTGTCAACAAGGAAAAGACTAATGAGAAAAAAGCTCACAAAATTGGAAAAGGCAGAAAAGCATACATTGCTTGGGAAGACAATGCTTCCACTTCCTGCAACTCTTCACATGAAGATGTTAAAGCCAATTTGTGTCTAATGGCTGGAGAAAATTTAGAGCTTAGTAGTGAGAACTCTAGCACTTCTTTTAATAGTGCAAACTACAATTCACTTCTTCATGTTTTCCATGAAACACATGAAGAAGCCAACATATTAGCCTTATCCAACAATAGAATGAAAGGACTGAATAATTGGCTGGAAGGCAAAGTCAAAGAGCTGGAAGATGAAGTTTTGAAACTAAAAACTGATTTTGATCATCTAGAAATCATTTACAAAGCTTCCAGTAATTTTGACTCTAGTCAGCCAGTTAATTGTGAAGACTCTGAAGCTTTAGAGAAGAAAGTTAATTACTTAATTACTATTGCTTCCAATAGTACTACAAACCTCAATGCCATTTTGGGTTCTCAAAACTGTGTTTTTGAAAAAGCTGACATTGGATATCAAATTGGTTTTCAAGGGAAACAAAGAAAATACAACAGCTTCTTTAAAACAAATGAGCAAAAATTTTCATCTCCCTTGACTTGCTTCTATTGTATGAGAAAAGGCCATTCTGTGAGGAACTATGAAATTAGAAAATTTGATATGCCAAAGGGGCTAGTTAGGTGGGTGCCTAAATGCATCACTAACACATGTGAACCCAAGTTTAACAAGGTATCAATGCCTCAAACTTAATCTATTTTGCAGGACTGTTTGACATCTAATAAGCTACTATGGTACTTGGACACTGGATGTTCCAAACATATGACTAGAGACATTTCTCAGTTGATTAATCTGAAATGGAAACCTGTTGGATTTGTCACTTATGGAGACAATAACCGAGGGAAAACACTTGGAGTTGGTGACATTGGAGGAGACAATGAAGTGATCATTAAAGATGTATACGTAGTGGATGGATTGAAGCACAATTTACCGAGCATAAGCCAACTGTGTGACAAAGGATACAAGATCACATTTGAGCCAAACCTTTGCCTCATATCAGATTTAGAAACAAGTGAAACAGTGCTAGTTGGTAAAAGGGTAAACAATGTTTACATGCTAAATGTTTCATGCATTACTTCTAGTATGAATTGTTTGGTTACTAGGAATGATGAGTCTTGGTTATGGTCATATTCACATGCATCATCTCAATAGACTTGCATCAAAAGAGCTAGTATTTGGACTGCCTAAGCTCAAGTTTGAAAGGGACAGATTGTGTGAAGCATGCCAAAAGGGTAAACAAACTAAAAGCTATTTTAAACCTTTGAATGTGGTTTCAACATCTAGACCTCTTGAGCTGCTTCATATGGATTTATTCGGTCCCTCAAGAACTATGAGCCTCGGAGGTAATTACTATGGTCTCGTCATAGTAGATGATTATTCTCGGTTTTACATGGACATTATTCATTGCTACCAAAGATGAAACCTATCATGCTTTCAAGAGATTTGCCAAAGTTGTTCAAAATGAGAAGAATTGTGGCATATCTTCCATTAAGTCAGATCATGAGGGAGAGTTCCAGAATGAGAAGTTTGACAAATTCTGCAGTAAATTTAGAATCAAACACAACTTTTCAGCACCAAGAACTCTACAATGGAATGGAGTTGTAGAAGGAATAATCGGTCTTTGGAGGAACTAGCAAGAACACTATTGAATGAAACTGAATTGCCAAAACATTTTTGGGCAGATGTAGTAAGTACAACTTGCTAAGTACTCAACTGTGTGCTTATACGGCCTATATTAAAGAAGACTTCCTATGAACTGTTCAAATGAATAAAGTCCAATATAATATCATTTAAAATTTTTTGGGTGTAAATTTCTTATCTTGAACAATGGCAGCGACAACTTGGCAAAATTTGATTCGAAAGCAGATGAAGGTATTTTCCTTAGCTATTCATTGCATGGTCGTGCATATAGAGCATATAATAAGAGAACCATGCTAGTTGAGGAATCCATGCATATTGCAATTGATGAAACTAACCAGAACATGCAGGAAAGTCCTAAGACAAGTGCAGATGATGAAGTTCCAAATGTTCAACAAGTTGATAACAATTTGGATAATAAATCTGAGGAAACTAGTAAACTGCCAGAGATTCAACCAATTGAACAGGGAGTTCAACCAGCTGATTCTGGAGCTGATGAAAATACAGTTAATTCTGGACTACCAAAAGAATGGAGAGTTCCCAGAAATTTGTCACTGGACAATGTAAATTTGTCAATATGAAGTACTTTTAACAATTGTAATGTAATTTAATTTCTTCCAATCTTTTATAACTTATATACTTTTGGAATATGTAATGTGCCTGGAAATATATGTGCCTGAAAATATATGTCCCTCGAAATATATGCAGGTTTTGAGCAGCAACAAGGGTAGTTGTTGCACTTTAAAAAAAAATAGCTTAAGCTACGCGGTTAATGTCATAACTGCCTTAGTAAACAAGACCTATTAAGATAGTTGTGGAGCACTAACCACCTTAATAGGTGTCTACAACAGCAGTTGGGGTGTTAAACCGCCATTGTAGACCCTTATTAAGGTGGTTAGTGCTCCACAACAGCTTAATAAGTATTGTTTACATATAAAAGTCTCATGGTTGCCCATTGCGATTGATTTTCTATTGCATTTTCTGATGAACCACCTTGGTATTTCACATATACGACAGTGGTTTTTTAACCACCGTCATATATCGCGTACTTTCTACGACGGTTAAATCGATGACGGTTGCAAAACCGCCTTTGTTGGCGCTCTAGAACAGTTGTTGTATGGGGTTTTTCCATTAGTGTTGTTCTTAAAGATGTCAATTTTTTTTGTTCAATGTTAACACTTCTTGCGTTCAATTGCAAGTGCACGAGTCGCTCATGTAGCAAGTAATAAATATATCGTTCTCTCCTAAAGGACTTATGCAATACATGACAATAAATACAATTGATAACAAATTTACACCACAAATTATTCCCAATATTTTAATTGATAATTAAGAAAATAAAATTATGCAAAAGCAACTAAAATATATTTGTGTATTTTTTCGAGCACTTTGAATGTGAAAAAACAATGAAGAGGACATGGAATACAATTGCTAGGACTAAACTTCATCAACCTCACTCTCTATTATAAAAACAATTACATTCTTTCCAAACAAATGTGAATGTCAACCCACAATAATACCCAAATCCTAATGTCTTAGGTGAATGAGGTTAAGCTTCCCTATTAATCATCAATCCCTTAATCAATTATATAGAAAAGACTTGCAAGAGCCACAAGGGTCTTAAGACAATAAATGAATCATGCTCTATGTCTAGATTCAAGCTTTCATTAGATATTTTGATTCAGTTCTAGATTACAAATGATAACTCTCAATACCCCAAGAATCAATGATCAAGCCATGAATGAACACGACAGACAATAAGCGTAGAATCAAAATACTAACATTGAAAAGAAAGACATATATATAAACCCAATATTGATTACATGAGAATTGATTAGATCAAATCCAAAAAGACAAGAAGAATTAACGGTGGAGGAAGATGTATATACAAAGAGGAGAAAAGGAAACTCTCCACACCCTAGTTGTCATCCCAAGGTTACATTTTTCAAGTCCAAGGCGGAACTTTCCTCCCACATGCAGTGAAGTGCCTCCAAAGTGTGTAACCCTAATGTAGAGACCTCTTTAAAAGAAGCTAGGTTAGCGACATACAAGTCCGACCCAGCTAAAGTGGCATTAGGTGTGGCTTCAAATTCATGTAACTTTTTGGCCCACTAGCGCTTGACCCAACAAAAGTGGCGCCAGGTGCGACTTGATCTGTGTCCAATTTAATCTATAATTTGTTCCTTTATGTGCTCTAATCTCGCTCTTCCCTCCATGTTCAATTATTTGATAAAAAGAAAGGAATTTAGATTAAATTTTGATTAAAATCTCAAGTGACCAATTATTTATAACAAAAATCAAATTATTAATAAAAAGAGATAAAAGTATGAAATTTAGAAGGTTCCAAGCTTAGAAAGAGTTGATTTCATTATAAAAATAAGCCCAAAAATATTATAAAAAAATGTTATCAAACTCTCCCAAATTTAGAATCTTGCTTGACCTCATGCATTAGTAACTTGGCACAAATAGACAACTACTCAACAATGGTATAACAACTCATAAACAAGTTTGCATAATCACTTCAGATGTAAATCATGTATGGTTTCTTCAATAAAGCTTAAAAAACTAATTTGTTTCGTAATCAAGACTCAACTACGGTGCTCTCATTAAATGTAACAAAGAAAGTACATGCAACCTTTTCAATACAAATCAAAAATCATGGTAGAATGTTCATGTGGACAACTGAAGGCATTATTCCTCACCAAAAAAAGTGTTTCACTCAAGTACTAGTGTCTTTCGATGTATTTTCCTACCACTGAATTCCCACAATTTAAATTTAGTTTTCATTTCAAGAACCAACAAATTTGAAAAACATGCAACATCAAAAGTACTTTTATTGGATTGTAATGTGGCTACGCTAAGAAAAAAATTAGTTTTTTTCTAGATAATCAAAACACTGCAAGCAAAGAGAACAATTAGATGAACTTATGAACTCAACACATTTTGCCTTTTGTATTTATAATCTAAACTTGAAACAAAATTAACTTGTTCCCACATTACTTTATTTCTAGCAATAACACCATATAAAATAACATCATATAAAATTAATGAAAATTAAAGCATCTACCAATGCATTGTCTAGTCTTCATCCTAAACAACTACAAGTTTTGCATCTCATTATCATAGAGCGTTTAGTAATTATTATGCAGAAACTTTCAAGAACAACTTTAAAAATAATTTTTTTAAAGAAAACTAACTTGAAAGGGCCTAAAATAATATAGGTACTAAAAGATAAATTTGTGTTCCTTGCAAAAATATTAAATCCAAACAAGAAGACTCTTATCCTGGAACTTGAAAAATGGATACTCGTTATTCATAAAGAGAAGAAAATCTATATTTTCATAATTAAGATACATGAGACAAGGCTGAACAAGAGTCTTACAAGGACAAAGCAGATGTTACATAATTGTGAAACGTTTATACCTGCCAATGTTTTTTTTTTTTTTTTTTTTTTTTTTTTCACTAAACCATATGTCATGTGTACAAGGTAAATGTCTCTTTATGCATAAATACATGCATTAGACTCTAAGCATGTGGATTACAGGATACCAGCACTAGCCGATACATGCTTCATCCATTAGATGATAGTGCACTAGACGATACATGCTTCATGCATTAGACAATACCTGCACTAGATGCTGATTTATACATTAAATTTTAGGCGCAGATAGATGGTTAGATGGCTTAGGCAAGGTGTGAATTATATTTTGCTTTGTTCTTCATATTTATTTTCCATACAGATCTTTAGATTATTTTCTGAAAATTATATAATATTGGTCCTTAAAGAGTTATATATTTCAAAATATCTGTCTCTTCTTAAATCCTTTTAAATTGATTTTTTTCGTAATTAATATTTATTTAGTATATATCATGTTTTTCTCATAGAATTTGTTTTAAATAAAATTTTGCACCCATTGTTTCTTGATTAAATTTCCTTCTCTTAAAAGGTTTCCTGTTTTTTATTTAAATCAAAATTGTTTTAAACAATCAATTTCGTTTTCTATAAGTCTTGGAAAGCTTTAAACAGATCTAAGCTGCAACCTTCTTTTAGTTGCAATTTATCTGATTTTACGAATAAACCATTTAATAGGCATTAGACGTATTTTGATTGAATGATGTGAACTGCATTTAACGCTGATTTCATTACATATCAGTTGGTCTAGGCAATATTTATTTTGGCTGATGCTCTACTCCGCATAAAAATATTTATAAATTTTAATTAAAGTAAAACATTTCATTAATTTTCAAAGCAGAGTTTATTTCTCTTTTTGATTCCTATCAAATGCGCATGCAAGATTTCTTCCAATGTGTTTAAAAATTACATTGTTTCGTTGTACAGTTTTCCAAGACAAATCCATTTACATTTTCAGATTCAATCATTGAACAACCTTTTCTGATTGATTATGCTGGTTGTTTTCTAGAAATTCCTTTCTCGGACTATTAAACGGACTCTATGTACATGCATAATATGTGCTATGCAATAGGTGATATAGATGATTAGACGGTTGATTTGTACATTGCAAGTCACATTAGATGATCCATGTGCAGTTTAGTAGATTTTATCCAATCACATTTTCATTCATGTGCAAGGATTAGTTGAATGATCACATTTGTTCAAGTTTTCACTGCATTTAATCTACTGTTCTTAATGCATTAGACGCTAATTTTAACATATGACCATGCATCTTTGATTCTTGACTTGCTATTTCCTTGCATCTATTTACAATCTAGGATGATATTAGATTTTCTGCATAAAATCTGCTTGAGATTCATTTACAGTAACTTGCCTTCTTCAAATTCTATTAAATTGTAGATAAGTTCTATACCTTCTAAATATTTTATGTTATTAAGCATCCCTGTATAACGTTTACATTAGATATTGTGTCTTGAAATTTTCTGTGCAGATATATGATTTTGTTTTCTGTTTTAAGTTTTCTGTTCTTAATTTGATAAGCAATTTTCATGAAATCAATCTTGAAACACTTGAGTTAAATTCATTTGAAAGGTTCCTGTTTAGATGTTTACAATTTTGTGGCTTGAGCTGCTATTACCCTTTCATATTACCAGATTTGTCACTAGTCTAGTGTTCTACAATATGAAATTCTTTTAAGTTGGATCCTCCTAAAATAACTGAGTTTGTAAACTCTTCTCAAAAATGTTCCCTCACCTACTAATGACTTAATATAATTCTAGCAGATGTTAGGGATGAGCTCCCATCTTACTAACCATATGATTCATGTGTCTTAATTCAAGCAATGGAGAGACCTTCCATAATCCCTTTCTGTAATGACAAAAGGGAAGAAAGAGAAAACTAGGAAAATAGCAAATAATTAAAGGGAGGATTAATCTGTTTTTGCAGGAAAATAACAAATAATTAAAGGGACGATAAAATCTGTTTCTATTCCAACTTAATTAGTTTGTTGTTCAACTTATATTGATGTAATTATTTGTTATTAAAGCTTGTAATTTTATCATCATTAAAAAAATGAAAAAGGATTGTTGAATCATTATAAGGTTTAATTAAAAAAAATGAAAAAAGATTGTTGAATAGGTTTAGAAATTTCCTTAGTTTTGATAATCATAACAATAATTCCAAATCATGTTATTAAAGCTTGTAGTTGTGTAATTATACAAAAGAGAAATATTGTTGAATTATTAGACAATTTATAAATCTCTTTAGTTTTGATTTTGATGATAACAATAACATAATTTCAAATACATATTTATATCTTATAATCTTTTTGTCTATTACAGTACTATTCATATGTTTTTAAGCATCATAAATATGTACACTAATCTAAAGGACTGCAAACCTAGATGTTCACTGTTATTTTATTAATTTTGAGAAGACTAAATTAAAAATACGTTAATAAAGTAAACGTTTTAAAACTGTGTTTACATCTATTTTTAAAGATCAACCTAATTTTTATTTCTTTCTTAAAATAGTTCCATTGTTTTTATGCAATCAATTTTTTTAAACATAAAACAGCTTTTGAAATAAATTAAATTTAGACAAAATCAATTTGTTTTTAAATAATATTTTGTAGCTTTGTTTTTATTAATTTGTGCTTCAATGGAATTAATTCTTCATGAAAGGAATTTGTATTTGGCTCACTTTTAATAAGATCAATTCTCACTTGAAAATATATAATTATTTAAAATAAAAATGGAATAAATTAAAGCAGATAAAGTTTCTATATTATTTTGCTGTATTCGCACTGAAATATGGAAACAAGTGCTTTGGTCCCCACTTCTCTATTAAAAATTGCACACAACAATCAATTGCAGGTTTTTTTTTTGTATAAATTGAAATCAAACTAAAATGTAATGCATATTCTACACTATTGAATGAGGAAGAAATATTTTACAGCTTATTCTTCACCATTCAAGCTTTGTTTATATAGAAATAATTCAAATTTTTCTATTGCATGTCGACGAGTTTAATTGCCACGTTAAATATGAAAATCAAAGACAGTAATTGGACACAAATTAGCTTGTTGTTCAACGTTAACTGCAAATCTATAGAAGTTTTTCAAATTAAAATTATTGATGATCCTGTTTTAGAAAATATTTATGTGATTAATTTATGTTAAATATAATTGTTGTATACTGTTTTAAATTATTTCTTATACATAATTAATCCAAATTAGAGAAATACTTTCGGGCTTGAACCTAATACTGTGTGTTCAATGAATTTTTACAAAGTATAAGCCGATCAAGAAAACATTAAAAGACAATTTGGAGTTTTCAATTCCTAAACAATTAGATTTGTCTTAAATTGTTATTCCTTTCTCCTTATATGTTATAAAATGCATGGGCATATTGGAGATAAAAATTACAAAAGAGGGAATGAGAGTACTTCATGGGCTTCTTAATATTTCCATGACCCAACTTCTACATGGAGGATTAAAGAAAATTTCAAGAGTCATTAATTATTAAAGAGAAGAAACCTTTGTTAGGTGAACACTATTTAAATTCTCTGGAAAAAATTGACATAGGACATTCTTCTATAAATATCATGGATTCACATACATCATCATCATTATCATCATATTCAACATTATGATCATCATAATCATCACTGGTCATCATCATCATCACATTTTTGAAACAAATACAAATAAAATGATAAGACTTTTTGTAAGAAATAAATCTTGAGATATGAGCATACATTCCACATGCAAACATGACATTCTATGTACTTTAGTTTTTATTCTGGAGGATAGTAATAAATAATTTTCTTATTATTAGTAAATATTAAGTTATAGCTTCAATGTTTCTGATCTTTCTCTATCCATGGACAAATTCCCTCCAAGAAGGGGATGATGATAATATGAGAATGAGGAAGAACTCGTTGAAGAAAGAGAACATGAAGATTAAATAAAAGAAGCATGTCAAATGAAGATGTAGATGGAGAAATAAAAGAGAGGAAAAGTTTTAAAGCTTTTGGAGGAAGAAAATAGAAAAATAAATACTTGAAAATTGTAGAAATTAGAAAGAACTTGAGAGAAGTACAAACTTGAGTGTAGGAACTTGAGATAATTGGCTTTAAATTAATAGTGTCTTTTGGAAGGCTTAAGTTGGCACATGCATCTCACATGGGCTACTTAGGTCATCTTAGACTTTTCAAGTTTCAAGACACATTCATAGTATCTAGACTCTTAGAATTACATGCATTGCATTATAGTAACTACCTACTACATTCTTCCATATACATGTATCCTAGTCATCTTAGAGTAATCATGACATTCGTGTATTTTAGTAACTACCTAATGCATTCTTCCATGTGCATGTATCCTAGTCATCTTCCAGTAATCATTACATTCATGTATTCTAAAAACTACCAAATGCATCTCCCTAATCTCAAGGGAATAGTTTAGCTTAAACAAAGTTTGTGGGCCATAATGTAAATTGTTAATTAATGAAGTCAAGTCATAGAAAAGCTTGAAGAATTTATTGTGTAGAATTTGTGTGTTGGTGTGTGTTGATGATTCACTTGCAGGTATGTCAAATCAATGAAACTATAATTGTGTTATAAAAATAAAACTATAACTAATTTGATATAAAATTGCAAGTAAAATTGTTTTAATGATATTTTTAAATAATTGTTTTTGAAAATTAATCAGTTGAGAATCCTTTTAGTAAAAGAAATCAATTTAAACACATTTTCAATTGACTATTTTCACTAAAGTGTATCAGATTTTAAATAATTGTGTTGAAAACATTTGAAATAAGAACAATTAACGTGTTTTTGAAAAGAGAATCGAATAGAGAGAACGTATGGCGAATGATAGAGATCGTTTTCAAAGTCCTTAAAGTGTTTTTGCCTAAAAGTGTTCAAGAAAGAGATTTTTGGAGGAAATTCTCTAATCTTTGATTGAAATGTATTGTCTTTCATCATTTTCCAATCAGGGAAGTTTTTTGCAACTTGTTTTGAGCTAGTTTATTTCATAATTGGTTGCAAATTTGGTTGTAAATCAAATTCATTAATTATATTTGGTGTTTAGTCTACATTTGGATAGGGTTTCCATCTATAGAGGTGCAGCAGGGTGTTGCACTGGTTCTGGGTTAATGTTGTAGGATGCATGATTAGATCTTAATTGTATGGTGTATAAAATTATTGTGTTTTAGTGGAATTTCTTGCATGTTTGCAAAGAAAACTAGATCTAGTTCTTCAAGAAGAAAAAATTAGTATAAAAATCTTGTATTCTTTCTTTCTGCTCTTTGATCTTGATTTGCATTACATTTTCTACATAATCTAAATTTGCATTGAAAAATTATCCAATTATTTTTGTGAATGAACTAACTATTTTTGGTTTAATATACATGTTATATGCTTTTGATCTGTATTGTGATATATTTTTCATCTAAAGAGTGATGAAATATTCATTTACAATTGTTATGCAATAAAATTCAATATTCTTAGTCAATGTGTAGTAAACTCAATCTGTAAATCGCATATATCAGTCAATTGGAGTTATGTGATTTTTCCTTGATGTAACATTTTAAATTGAATATTTTGTAATCAATTGTAATTTTGGCAAGATTTCTGGTCAAGAATTTATCAGATTATTTTTCAAATTAAATCAATTGATTTTTCGTCAAGTCTTTCAAAACAGAAATATTATCTAATTGTTTGTGATTATTAATTGGTTGTTTCTCCATTGTGCGGCAACAAATACTACAATAAATTGTTTCAATTGAAAGTATTCATTTTTATAAACTAGTTTTTGTGAAAATTTTAATAAAATTCAATTCACTCTCATCTTGAACTCGACCAAAAGTCTTTTCAACTAGTATCAAGAGGAGGATCTTGAAAATTAGTTAAGTTTTCAATCTTATGGCTGAGAACAAATTGCCATTTAAAGAGAGAGCCTCCTTTAATAGGCCTCTTATGTTTGGCGGAGTAAACTACCATTTTTGGAGAGTAAAATGAAGATTTTTATTGAATTAATAGGCCATGGTATTTGGGATGCTATTGTAAATGGTCCTTCTGTGTCTAAAATTGTTGTTGATGGTAAAACTATTGAAAAGCCTTAGTTTAAATGGAATGATGTCGAAAGCAAGAAAGCTTAGTATGATTGTAGTCAAGAACATAATAAATTCTGCCTTGAATCTTGATGAAGAATTTTTCAAGATAACACAATGCAATTTTCCAAAAGAGATGTGGGACATTTTAGTGACTCATGAGAGAACAAATGATGTCAAGTGCAGAAGGAAGCATGCACTTATCTAGGAATATGAGTTGTTAAGCATGCAGCAAGGACAAACCATTGTTGATGTACAAAAAGGGTTCACTCACATTGTGAATCACTTGATGGGACTTAGAAACGTGTTTGACAAGGAGGAGTTCAATACTAAGATCTTGAAGTCTTTAGATAGAAACTGGCAACCAAAGGTCACTGCCATATCAGAAAAAAGAGATATTACAACCTTGACCACTGCAACATTGTTTAGGAAGCTGAAAGGGTATGAGCTGGAGATAAATAGATTGAAAGAGGAGGAAAATGGAGACAGGAAGGTTAGAGGTCTAGCATTCAAATCTACTGATCAAAATGAAGAGAACAGTGAAGATTGCCTTAGTGAATGCATGAGACTGAAACTTTGAACATGCTAACCAAGAGGTTTAACAAATTTCTGAAAAAGAGAGGAAAAGAGAAAAATGAACAAGAAAAAATGTAGAATACAAAATTTTTGGTCCCTCTAACTTCACTTGTTTCGTTGTGGCAAGAAGGGGCAATCAAGGTGATCAAAGAGAGCTTACGTAGCTTGGAAAGACAATGACACATCTTTTAGTTGTTCATCGAAGGAGGATGAAGAAGCAAATTTTTTTTTTATGGTTGGACATCAATCTAACATCAACAATGTAAGTTCTGATATCTCAATGAACCATGAGAATTACAGTTCCTTGCTTCAAGCTTTTAAAGAGATTCGTGAAGAAACAAAGCAGATTGGCTTTGCCAAACAAGAGATTAAAAGGTCTAAGCAATTGTTTGGAAAATAAAATCAACTCATTGGAAGAAGAACTGAAATCTATTAAATATGATTCTGAACACCTTGAAATGATTTATAAAGTTGCTTCTTACAATGAGGGTGTATCTTGTAACTCAACCAACTCTGAAAATTGTGAAGCTTTGCAAGAAAAGATAAAATATTTGATGAAAATTGTTACAAAGCTTTCTTTGGAAACTGCAAATTTAAATGTCATTTTGGTTTCTAAAAAACTGTGTTTTCAATAAAGCTGACATTGGTTACAAACCTATTTTTCAGAAAAAGGTCAAAAAGTTTAATAGTCTTTTTAACTACAACAAAAAGCAAAGTTAACCATTTGTAACTTTCTTTTATTGCATGAGAAAATGCCATTTTATGAGGAATTATAATCTCAGGAAATTTGATGTTCCAAAAGGCTTAGTTAGGTGGGTACCTAAAGGTAGTGTTAATAATATTGGACCCAAGTTTAATAGGGGACAATTGCTTGCAATTTAATTTGATTTACATGGCACTTTGACGGTCAATAAGTGGTACTTGGATAGTGATTGTTCAAATAATATGACATGAGATGCTTCAAAGCTAATTAATCTGACCTGGAAACATGGAGGATTTGTGACATATGGAGACAACAACAAAGGAAAAATCCTTGGTAGTAGAGATATTGGTGATAAAGACTCCTTGATTATCAAATATGTGCTACTTGTGGAAGGATTAAAACATAATTTACTTAGTATATGCCAATTGTGTAACAAGGGACTTCAAGTCACTTTTGAACCTAAATCGTGTCTTGTCTCAAATTTAGATTCAAGGAAAATATTGTTAGTGGGAAAAAGGATGAACAATGTTTATATCTTGAATATTTCCTACATTAATTCTATTGTAAATTGTTTGATGTCTAAAAGTGATGAATCATGGTTATGGCATAGACACATTTTACACATTCATATGCATCATTTAAATAATCTTGTGTCTAAAGATTTAGCTAATGGCCTGCCTAAACTCAAGTTTTAAAAGGACAGGTTCTAAGAAGCATGCCAAAAGGGGAAGTGTAAAATAAGGTTTGGACCGAATTCAAAAGGGGGGGTGAATTGAACTTTCAAAATCTTTTCGCAAATTTGATTTGTTCTTGAAATAGAGAATGAAAATTCTTAATTCAATCAATCTACTCGTATAATTCTGGACTGTCCAGTAAACAATGAATTGTGCACAGCGAAAATTATCAGAGATAAACCTAGAAAACAATTTATAGTATAGAAATGTGTTAATCCAGATTCAAGATGATTAAACACAATCCAGTAGATTAGAAATAACCCAGAAACACAGTTGATTCAGATATATATAAACAGATGTTCAGAATATAATCAACAATATGATCAGATTTTAATCCAGTCAATTTAAATGATAATAGCAGTTGAATGAAAGAAATCAAGAAGAGTAGGGAGAAAACCAAGAACACATAATTTTTATACTGGTTCACCCTTTCTCAAGGGCTACATCCAGTCCTTTGCAAACTAGCAAAGATTTCCACTAAACAGATCACAAGATCAGTTTACAACCCTTGCTCCCAGTAACTTACAAATTGCTCCCTGCTGTAAACCCACACCTCAATGAACCCCTCAGCTAGTGTGTAACCAGTGCAGAAACCCACTACACCACAACACTTGCAATCCGCAAGCAACACTGCTCCCTGTAGTACTCACCCTCTACTGAACCCCTCAGCATATGTGAGAACAGTGCAGAAACCCACTGCACCAACTCAATTACAGACCCAGTAATTGAAAAACAACAAACAGATTACAAAACAACAAGATCAAGAATTGATCACACAGTACTTCTACACATAACAGGTTACAAAGAATTAAGATCAGGTGTAGAAGACTTAGCTTTGATCCATAACCAAAGTTGCAAGAACCTCACTCAAGGATGCTTAAAGATTCATGTTCTTGGAGGTTTCTTAATTTTAAAAAGCTTTGCAAAAGGATGATCGCACAAAAGGGCACTATATGTCACTTAGAAAATCTCAAGGAATGTATTTTGAAAATCTTAGATCTCTGAAAATGATAGTGCCCATTCCTTTAAATACCCAAATCAGTTTTAAAAACAGCTTAGCTGTCACAGTTCAACTAATTGAACAAACCATTCAATCGATTGAATTGACCGTTAGTTGACCCAGTCAAAGATTCCAATAGTAACAGAAATAACTGTCACATTCAATCGATTGTTTTAGAAATTCAATTGATTGAAAAACTTTTTCCAGCAAAAATCAGTTTGGATTATTTTTCTTAAAACCAGTTTTAATAAAAATATTTGTGAATCTCTTAGCACCTCAGGAATGATGAACCATGCCACTAATGATTAAGGACTAAGCCAATCACTAACACACAAACTCAACTAAGTACCAAGACCGAATCACCCAACCATCTTCATGTTGGGTCAAAGTCTTCACTTGAACAATTCTGGTCCAAGTTGGTTCCAACAGATTCTTCATGAGGTAGTCTTCATAAACTCACGTGCTAGGCATTGATCTAACATAGTCCAAATCCAATTCAGCTAGCTATGGTCTTTATTGACTTTATCAAATCACATTCTTAGCCTTGGTGCTAACAGGAAGCAATCCAAAAAAAATTTTAAACAAAAAAACTTTGTTTCTACCTTAAGACCCTTAGAGTTGCTCCATATGAATCTGTTTTGACCTTCTTGCACCATGAGGTTAGGTGGCAACTCTTACGGTTTAGTCATTATAGATTATTATTCTAGGTATTATTGGACGATATTCATTGTAACCAAGGATGGTGCATTCACATCCTTCAAAAGACTTGCTAGAGTTTTCCAAAATGAGAAATTTTTTAATATTTACTAATCATGAGCAAGAATTTGAAAATGAAGAGTTTGAAACATTTTGTGATAAATTTGGAATAAAACACTATTTTTCAGCACCTATAACACCACAACAAAAGGGTGTGGTTAAAAAGAAAAATAGATCTTTGGAAGAATTGGTAAGAACTTTACTTAATGAAACTAATCTTCCAAAATATTTTTGGGTTGATGCAATAAAAACTGCATTTTATGTGTCGAATAGAGTTTTGATAAGACTTCTTTTGAAAAAAATCACATATGAGCTTTTCAAAGGAAGAAAACCAAATATTTCTCATTTTAAAATTTTTTGCTGCAAGTGTTTTGTTTTAAATAATGGAAAAGATAATCTAGACAAGTTTGATAAGTCTAATAAAGGCATCTTCCTATGTTATTCATCCACTACAAGAAAAAAGCTATTGAGAGACCAATTTTTAGCTACCAATTGAAATGGTTGCTAATTGTGACCAAAATAGTCACCAAATTAAATTTTGGTTGTTAAATAACTAAAAAATTAAATTTTGACCAATTAAGTTAAGGTAATTCGTATCTAACATTAGCTACCAAAGTTTTATTAACCTATGCCATTAGATTCTAAATTGGTATCTAATTAAGTTAGAACTAATTTAGAATCTAATGGTATAGTTCACTAAAATCTTGGTAACCAATGTTAGATACCAATTATCTTGACTTAATTGGTCACTAAAATCAATCATTACTTCTATTTTGTAGTTATTTAACAACCAAAATCTAATTTGGTGACCATTTTGGTCACAATTAGCAACCATTTCATTTGGTAGCTTAAAATTGGTCTCTAAATAGCTTTTTTTCTTGTAGTGATCTCATAGTCATGCATATAAAATTTATAACTATTGAAGAGTCAATGCATATTATTTTTTTAGACTGACCATAAGATTCAAGAAACACCTAAGAGTTTTGTAGGTTAATATGAAATCACTGAAACTCCAAAGGCTAAAGTTTGATGCAAACTTGTGTAGTGAAGAGAGTGATGCAAGAAGCTGAAAATTCTAATATGCCTACCACATTTTGCTAGAAATACAAATTTTCCCAAAGAATGGAGGTTTCTAAGAGATTTATCCTTCGATAACATCATTAGACAAATTGATACGGGAGTATCTACTAAAAAATTTGTGAATCAGTTATGTTAACACACAGCTTTTGTTTCGCAACTTGAACCCAAATCATTTTTTTATGTTTTGAGTGATGATAATTAGATAACTGCTATGCAAGATCAATTGAATCAATTAACTAGAAATGATGTATGGTATTTGGTTCCTAAGACTAAAAAGATGAATGTTATTGGCATTAAATGAGTATTTAGAAATAAAATGAATAAACAAGGTACCATTGTTAGAAATAAAGCTAGGCTAGTAGCAATAAAAGGATATAATCAAGAGGAAAGAATTGATTACAATGAAACATGTGCTCATGTTGCTAGGATAGAAGTTGTAGATTATTGCTTGCATATGTCTATTTATGTGGTTTAAATTGTTTCTAATGGATGTGAAAAGTGCATTCTTTGTGAAAAGTGCATTCTTGAATGGCTTTATCAATGAGGAAGTGTATGTATCACAATCCCTAGGTTTTGAAGATCACAAGTTCCTTGAACATGTGTACAAACTTAAGAAGGAATTGTATGGAATGAAGCATGCCCAAAGCAATGGTATGAGAGTTTAAGTATTTTCCTACTATCACAAAATTATGAAAGAGGACAAATAGATAAAACATTCTTTATTAAAAGGGCTGATAATTATATCATTCTTGGACTAGTGTATGTTCATCATATTATCTTCAATTCAACTAATGAAGGACTTTGTCAAGAGTTTGTTGTAGCTATAAAAAGTGAGTTTGAAATGTCTATGATGGGAGAGCTTAATTACTTCCTACACTTATGGGTCAAACAACTTAAACAAGGAACATTTCTAGAGCAATCAAAGGACAACAAGGATCTTTTAAATAAATATGAAATGGAAAAGTGCAAGACAGCTGCAACACCTATTTCAACAAGTTTTCATATAGATGCTAATGAAAAAGGTGTAGTTGTAGATCAAACAAAATACATAAGACTAATTGAATCACTCCTCTACTTGACAATTTGCAAATTAGACATAATGTTCAGTGTGTGTTTGTGTGCAAGAAGATATCAAGCCAATCCGAAACAATTACACTACAATGTAGCCAAGAGGATCCTGAAATACTTGAAGTAGACTGTCTATATTAGATTGTGGTATCCAAGTGGTGTTTCATTGAATTTAGTTGGATATTCTGAATTTGATTTTGCAGGCTGCAAATTAGATAGGAAAAGCACTAGTGGAACATGTCATATGCTTGGATCAAGTCTAATATCAGCAAGAAGTAAGCATACATGGCACTGTCAACTATAGAGGCAAAATACATTGTTGTTAGAAGCTATTGTGCACAAGTTTTTTAGTTGAAACAACAACTAAGTGATTTTACTTTAAAGCTTTCAAATGGTACCTCTTATGTGTGATAATACTAGTTCTATTAACTTGACTAAAAATCCTGTGCATCATTCTAGAAGTAAGCATATTTAAATTAGGCATCACTTCAATAGAGAATCATATAAACAATGGTGACTATATAATAAAGTTTGTTGAAATAGTAAATAAATTGCCTGATCTTTTTGTTAAACCACTAGTTAAGGATAGATTTAATTTTCTGAGGACAAAATTGGAAATTCTTAATATGCCAAATATTTCCTAATTTTTTAGAGCACCAATTTTATTGTGAATGCAATCATAAAAAAAATGGTTTAATTGATTGCAAGATCCAATCAACTTTTAAAATCAACATTAACTAAAATTCATTAGTTTTTATCGTGTATTTATTACATGATTATTTGTGTTATCTGATGGTTATTGTGGATGACTATTCACACACAAAGGTAGTAGTTATTTTACAGATCAATTTGTACTTTTAATGCTTTTAAATAAATTCATTGTAAGTGTTGAAACATGAAGATTACATTATTTGCATCATGAATCGTGCCCATGCCACGTGTTAGCAATGAATTGGAAGTTAAAAGGAACAAACTAAAAAGTTGACTGCCTAGATTTCTAAATCAGGTTTTTTCATCTTTGAGTTTATTGAATTGGTGCGGTACGTAACCTAAAATTCACTTCTTTATATCTTTTCAATAACTGCAGAATAAAATTGTGATTATGTGTGATTTTTTAATGTCTATATTAGATTCTATTACATGCATTCTCCTCATTCATCTCTTAGAAAAAATCTTCCAAAGGTAAAAACAATGTCTTTTCCAAAAATTAGCTTGAGCTAGCCATGTCAGTTTCAACAACTCCAAGAAAGGGAGCTAAGTCTTCTAAGACCACTAGAAGGCGCCAAACTAAATAGCTACCTACTGAAAATGATCACCTTGAATGATAATTTTTGGAAACCAAGAACAATTAGAGACTTACCTATATGAAATGAGAGGAAAGGTCATCAACAACCCTAAATTCCTGAGATTTGAATGGATGAAGCAGGAGAAACTCAATGATGTAAGAAGGACGTTGAAACATCAAAAAACTAGAGAAGTTTTTAAACTTGACTATAACATCTACCGAGACTTGGTATGGGTATTTTTCACAAATTTAACCTTTGAGGGAGATTTCATGTCGACTCATATCAAAAGAGTTGACATGGATATCACTTCTACTGTACAAACTACCATAACTGGGCTGAAAAATACCGAAGGAAAAGTTAGAAAAGGAAACACCAAATCACTTGAAGACTACCACAAAATCCAGTTTAGCAGGTCTTGTCTGAGAAATTCCTCATGCTGCAATGAGAGGATTTCATGTTGGTGGACTTGCAATGAACCCAAGAATCCTGGTTTTTCTAGTGGTATGGCAGTTGACCCTTAGAGGACACAACCATGCGGTTTTTACTGAAGAAGACTCGATTTTGATGCACGCATTATGAAAAGAGGTAAGGTAAAGTGGATTCAGGTCATGAAGGATCACATGAATAAGTTAAAAGTGTTGATAGACTATAGAGTGCCTTATGTTGTTCTGGTTTTAAAAATGATTGAGAATTTTGGTGTGGACATGAAAAGAAAGATGGATGAGACTATAAAGGCCCTTAATGAGATCACTTGTGCAACCTTGAACAAGAATGCACTAAAAAAAGTCAATGGTGATTACTGGATTTGTAGAGTAGATGAAGAAAACAAAGGACAAGCTATTGCTACTAGACAAAGAACAGACAATTCAAGACCGAGTGGAACTATTGGAGAACACTATGTCATTATTCCTTACATTCCCCCGATTGACAGAAGAGAGCGATTCTCTAGATTTGAGTAGATGGTCCTTGGAAGGTTGGACACAATGACTAGTGAACAAAGGGATCACTATGAATTTTGTGCAGCAAAGTTCCACCACCTGGATCCATTGGCTAGTTGGTTGAGTTGCATTATGCCAGAGACACCTAAGATCATTTATGACATATTATTTGTCATACTTGAATGTGTTTTGATCTATGTTTGTAATGTTTTATTTTGGTATCATACTGTTTTAACCCTATTTGATGTATTCAATGGGGGAGAAATAGTGTGAATGTGGTTGTTGTTGTTAGGTAATGGTTGTATAATGTTTTAGGTAGTTTATTTTGTGTTGAAATCAATTTGTAATTTTTTGTTTTGGACTATATATGGGTATAAATGAATCTTCATTGTGATAGTATTATTTTGGTATATTTTTGGCTATCTAACTGATTTGTAAGTTTTGAGTAATCATTCTACCATTCATGGGGAGTAAACAATTATGGGAGAGTTAAGTGTAATGATTTTAGTTACTCTCTGATTTAGTAAGAAAAATCAATTGTATGATTTTTCATTTCAATAGGTTATTACTAGTAAGCCTGTTATGTTGGAGTTTTTTTAATCATTTAAAATTTGATTTCAATCGGAGTATTCTATCATATTGTTGAGTTTAATATATGTAGGTCATCTCATGTATGTTTGAAGTTGCTCAACACATAGGATTGCCTTTATCAAATAAGGAGATTTTGTTGGCAATGATGGAGATTATTATTTGATGAAGTCAAGTCAATTTTATTGTTTATAGTTAGTATGTGTTAATGATTCACTTGCAGGTATTACAAATCAATTGAAAATGTTCTAAGAAGTTCTAAAAATAAAATGTAACAGATTTAATATAAAATTGAAAGTAAATCTACTCTGTTGATGTTTTCAAAGAATTATTTTTGAAAAGTAATCATCTGAAAATCCTTTCAATAAGATAAATCGATTTAAACAGATTTTCAATAAACTATTTTAAATAAATTGTAACTGGTTTTAAATAATTGTTTTGAAAAAATTTGAAATAAGAAAGTGTTAACGTGCTTTTGAAAAGATAATCGGACAGATATAGTGTCTGACGAATAACAAAGATCGTTTTCAAAAAGCTTAAGGTGTTTGTTCAAAAGTGTTCAAGAAAAAAATTCTTGGAGCAAATTCTCTTATTTATTATTTAACTGCATTGTGTTTCATCATTTTCCATTCAGGGAAGTTTGATGCAACTTGTTTTGAGCCAGTTTGTTTCATAACCGGTTGCATATGTGGTTGTCTTACCATTTCATTGATTATATTTGGTTGTTAGTTTACATTTGAATAGGGTTTTCATCTGTAGAGGTGAAATAGGGTGTTGTAAAGATTTGGTTAATCTTGTAGGGTGCAAGATAGGATTTTGATTGTATGGTGTGTATAATTGTAGTGTTTTAGTGGAGTTCTTTGCAAGTTTGCAAGGAAAACTAGACGTAGCTCTTGAGGAAGAGTGAACTAGTATAAAAATCTTGTGTTCTTTCTTTCTGCTCTCTGATCTTAATTTGCATTACATTCTCCACATAATTTGAATCGGCATGAAAAATTATCCTGTTGTTTTTGGGAATAAAATGATTATTTTTTGTTAATTGTACATCTGTTAAATATTGTTAATTTGTACTATGATAAAATTCAATATTCTTTGTGATTGTGTGGTTGTATAAATTCAACCTGTTAATCGCGTATATCAGTCAATTGGAATTCTACAATTTTGTATTGATGTAAAACTTTAAATTCAGTATTTTGTAATTTAAATCAATTGTAATTTTGGCAGGATTTTTGAACAAGTGTTTTTCTGATGTTTTTTTCAAATTAATTCAATTGATTTTTCGTCAAGTCTTTCAAAACAAAAATATTATATGATTGTTTGCGATTATTGATTTATTATTTATCAACTGTGTGGCAACAAATGTTGTAGTAAATTGTTTGAATTGAAAGTATTTAGTTTTATAAATTGATTTTTACGAAAATTTTAATAAAGTTCAATCCCCCCTCTTGAAGTCAGCCAAAAGTCTTTTCATAATTAAGTATAGTTAACCTTGATTAGTGTAGTTAATTTTTTTTGTCTTTTGAGACTTCTTGTTCGATCAAATTCTATTGCTATAAATATGAGTACTCTCCATTGTAAAATTCACAAATTAAATGAAGAAGAGTTTCTTTTGAGAAATTGTGTGAGTTGAGTTTTTGTCCCTAATATTTATTTGATTCTTATCTTGAGAAGCTTTCTCAAGTGGCAAATCCTCTTTAACTCATCCTTCAAGGCTTTCAACCTTGTAGATGGTGTTTTCATATTGTCTTCTTCCTTAGTCCATTTTATGTTTTCTTTTATTATTGTTTTTTTTTTTCAATACTTGTTCATCCATTAATTCTTGAATTTCTGTAAGCTTTATGGTGTTGATGGTTTCTTGGGTTGTGCCAATCTACTCCATCTACTGCATAATTCAATTCATTTGCTTTTGGGTTGGTCTAGATCCTAAAAATCTTCAAAGGTCTTGATATTTATTTATTTTAATCACTTTTCTATTGCATAATGATAAAAATAATGATGAATCAATTAGTAGTTAATAGATTTTGGACCATTTTTTTGTAATTGGGCTTTAATTAAAAGTTTGATTCAATTTGATGTAATTTCATAAATGTTTCCAAACTTGAGTATGTTTCGTATTTTGTCCATAACTTTTGCTAAAGACTTCAGATTAACTTGATCTTTATCTCGTTTTGCAAATAACTCAAAGATCTACAAACGTCATTAGAGGGATCAAGTCTAAATTCGGAGCGAAAAGTGAACAAAGTCGGACTTGAAGTTGACATATGAAAACTTGACGGAACTTGGAGTGGAAATCATTAATATTGGGTCAAATTAGGACAACCTAGAATGATTCTGGGCCAACTTAGGTACTAAAACGAATTAGGGTTTTGTTTGGAGGGATGGACAAATTGTAAAGGAGAAAAAAAGAATAGCCATGGTTATCATATTTCGACAACAACTACATTATACGTTTTTGAATTAAGAATACATTTTCATTCATTTTCTTTGTGTCTCTTCTTCACATCGGCATTTTCATCTTCTTTCAGTTTGTGTTTTACTTCAATTTAGGATGTCAATCATGATGATGAGTGGCTAAGTTCTTTTTTCAATTTGGTGCCCGGAGGTTCTCTCATTTCTGCAAATCCTTAGGTTCATGATTTGTATTTCTTTCCACAATTACATGTTTACTTGCTTTTTTAATTTGATTATTAGATTTAATAGTTAGATTGATACTACAATTGAATCAATGCAGTCCGATTAGAATGTGTTGTGGGGATGTTAAATAGATGTAGAGATTCCATCTATTTAACCCTCAGATGTAATTTGGATTGTGTATAAGAACCGGTAAGGGATTTTTGGAAAGGGAGATCGGGTTGATTTTTCTTTATTTGAACTCCTTTATTTTGTTTGATTTCCGCTTTTAAAAATCTTGTTAAAATCCCCACCCCATTGCATTTTAAGATAACATTTTAAGTGGTCCTAATTGGGAAGAATGACCTAAGTTAGCTTTACCACAAATTTAGCCTAGATTAATTTGGGACGCGTTCGACAGCACGTATCAGGTCCACGTCAATCATTCATGTCTGTTGAAGAAATCAAACTTAAAGTATCTTGAAGATGAAGGACTTGGCATTGTACATGGAAATTTTCCAATCTTAGTGGATAAAGAGTATATTCCATCTTCTACCCTTCAATTCATCACCAGCTCAACTACACAAAATTAGGAGCTTTACTTCTACACCTCTCAAATTGAACGATCCTTTATAGTGACTCTACCAACATGCTCATTCATCTTTTATCTTGAGCCGACACAACAAGCTTCAATTTTTGTCAAAGAAGACCTACACCTTAAAGCTACTTTGCATAGTCAGTGCCATGCCAGACCAAGCATTACAGGCTCGTTATCAAGTTATCATAGAAGCTCCAAGTGCAAAGTTATGACTATATTCATGCTAGGACTTGGACTCAAGGCTTTGTTGCCAACAACCTCAACTGATCCAGTGGAACTCTCATTAAATGATGAGCAGATGGAAGAGGTGGATTAAGGAATCCACCCCTTTGTTGTTGATGCTTAAAAAGGGGGAAAAAGGCAAATAAAATGCCCAAATGAAGGGTATATACTTTAAAGAAAGGAATACACTTAAAGGAGGAGCTTCAGAGTCATATGGAGATTAGAAGAGCACAGACAATGGGGGAGCAAGATGAAGAACAAGATCAAGCTCAGGGGGAGCACACCGAATAAAGAAATTAGAGTTTACTATCTCTCTTGTCTTGCTCATGTGCAAATTGTAACAGACTAAGCTATACAATTTGATAATTCTTTTGAGAATAACAATTCCTTTTGTTTATAAACTTTGTTTCTATTGTAATTTGTACTGAATTTATGTAATCAATTGAAAAAGATTATATCTTCTTGATATAGTCTAACTAATGAGAATCTAGTTCAGATTCAACAGTTTGACATCCCATCAAACTCGCTCTTTAAATGTTGATATCCATCTGAGTTTGATATCAAAAGATATTTAAATCGTAAACCTGATCTATTAAACATGTTTTTGAAAATATCATGTTTTGAGTTAAATGTTTAAGCACCATAAAAAAGGAGAGAGATTATTAAGGCAAAATTCCAGCACCCTAAGTTTTGATTAAGTGCTAAAAAGAGCTAGGTGTAACATAGTCATACTTTGTTTGATATATGATAGCTTTGATAAAAAATAGATCATGTAAAAAGTATTTCACTTGATAGATGATACAACATCACAATCTTATTTTTACATCTGACAAGGATAAAATATGACTAGACGATAAGCGCATAAAAGTCAACTAACTTTGTATAGCACAAAAACATATATGCTTATTCAATATTGTAGGGAATGTTTGTTACTTTTGTCTACCAAAGTGATCCACTAAAGATGCAAGCTAAAGTCAACATCAAAGATCTTTTGGAGTTTGAGCTAAAGTTTATTTGCTTTTGCAATTGCCTAACATTGAGCATTATCTACTTCGCACGACTTTGAACACTTATGCAAACATAAGCAAAGGAACACTACCCAAGAAGAGGTAACTACATTAAGCTTTTTGGAAGATTACATAGAAAAAAAAGAGCATTTAATGTTATATGGAGTGCATTTAATGCATTCTACTCAAGCAAACTCGTTAAATAAGGACATTCACAAAGAGTTGAAGCTACTCAATAGCCTGAAAAAACTCCATACTGACTACTTTTTTTAGAGCCTATATAAAATAACTCTAAAAGAAGAAGAAAGCGACAGACTACGTTGTATAGTGCAAGAATTCTACTAAATTCTGAGCCAATAAACAACTTCAAGAGGAACATTTTTATTGTTCAAATGAACAAGATGAAAGAGAAAGCATTAATCTTATATACGCCAATAAATGATCAACCTCTCTAGTGAGCAAAAGGTCATTATCAATTAACAATTGCACAACCTTTACTTCATAGCCAAGAGTGATTGTTTACTAAATAATACTCAATTATTAGCAAGAAGAGGCTATTGTTGAAATACTCATTCAAGCCAGAAGTGGCTTGTAAAAGAATATTTGGTTAAGCCAAAAGTACCTTGTGGAAAGAATACTTGACTTAGGTCCTCTAGGACTGGCTGCAAGCCGAAGGAATACTCAGGTTAAGCTAGGAGTGGCTTGTGAAAGAATTCTTGAAAGGGGTTTGCCAAAAGTGGTTGCAAGCTAAAAGAATACTCAAGTTAAGCTAAGAGTAACTTGTGAAATAATACTTGAATGAGCCATCTAGGAGTGGATACAAGCCGAGAGAGTAGTCATTAAGTTAGGAGTAACTTGTGTAAAGAATACTCAAGGGGTTAGCCAGGAGTGGCTAGGAGCCAAATAATACTCACATTATACATCACAACATTAGTCTGCTTAGTGGAACCCAATTTGTTGATTGAGATTTGGATGTAGCTTGATACAACAATCGAGGCAGTATAAAAATACTAAGTGTATTTTCTCTCTATCTCTATCTTTGTATATTGCATTTTATTCTTATCTACATTGATGAAGGAGGAGAGTTATTGAGTTAACATGTGCAATTAAAATGTTTAAATGGGTGATTCTAATCCAAATGTTCATGAAGAGTGAGAAAGTTAAAACAAATTAAATACTCTTGTAATTTTAGTGATGAGAAAGATTTGAAACTTGTTGCCTTAGAATTTGAAGGTTATGCTCTATTTTGGTGGAATAAATGTTGAAGTAAAATTGTGGGAGGGAAAAAACCACCAATTTCTACTTGGGTGGATTTTAAAAATGTTTTGAGACAAAGATTTATTCCCACAACATACAAAAAAGACTTAATCCTTCAACTTTAAAGACTAAGACAAGGTCCAAAAGAGGTTAAGGAATTTTACAAGGAGATGGAAATGCTTTCTATCAAAAGTAATTTGGAGGAGAGTAAGGAAGCCAAGATGCCAAGATTTTTGAATGGGTTGAATCAAGACATTCAGTATATGTTAGAGCTTCTAAAGCATGAGACCTTAGAAGAAATGTTCCATCAAGCTATGAAGGTGGAAAGGCAAATCAAGAGGCACCACATGTATCAAAAGTATGCCTCTTGGAATTCTTTGAAGGAAAAGAAGGAATATGACAAGTCTCTCCAAGGTAAGTCTTCTAATATATCTTCTTCTTCTTCTTCAAAAGATCATAAGCATTCTTCATCCTGTTCTAAGGACTACAAACATTCTTCTTCCTCCAAGGACCATGTCTCTTGTTCTTCTTTTTCACCTAAACCCAAATTTGAAGAAAAAACAAGCTCCATGAAATGTTTTAAATGTTTGGGATATGGACACAAAGCTTCAAATTGTCCAAATAAAAAGGTTATGGTGTTAAAGAATGGAGATATACAATCCAAACACTCATCATTATCTTCTCCTTTCCCTTCATCTTCTTCTCCTTCTTCACCATTTATGAGTACTTCTTCTTCTTCCAATTATGAACTTGTCCCTCAAAAAAGTGACTTATCGATTGTAAGGCAAATGTTTGGCCATGTCCACAAAGACATTGGTGATTCACAAAGAGTAAACATTTTTCCTTTAAGATGCCTGCATCTATTTCCCTTATATAAGAAAAAACATGAAGGAAGTTGTACCACTGTGACAAGTAAGAGATTGATGGATAAATTGAATCTTCCAACCATTCCCTGCTCAAGACCTTACAAGATACTATGATTAATTGACAATGAAGAAATAAAATATAAGGATGAAGTTCTATGTGATGTGGTGCTTTTAGAAGCATGACATGTATTGTTGGAAAGATCATGGCAATATGCTAGGCATGTATACCATGATGGCCTCCCCAACAAGTTCTCATTTGAAAAGAGGGGACATATTCATTAACAGCTTTAACTCCTAAAGAAGTAAAGAAGGATCAGCTTGCAATGAAGGAATTAAGAGAAAAGCATATGAAATGAATCAAGTCCAAAGATGAGGAAGATAAAGAATTACTTATGACATCATGTAAAACATTAAAAAGGGTAAGGCATGTATACAAACCATTATATCATCTTTTTCCTAATATTGCATGTTTAATGAAATTTGACAAAGGGGTACAAGTGGATTGAGAGAAGACTAAAAGACAATCTATGGACTTTCCAATTCCTAAATATTTAGATTTGTCTTCTATTGTTATTTTTTTTTCTTTGGATGTTACAGGGTGCAAGGGCATATTGGAGATAAAATTTGCAATAAAGGGAATCAAAGTACCTTATAGGCTTTTCTATCTTGCCATGACCCAACTTTTATAAGAATTGAAGGAATTTCAACGGTCATTAATTATTGAAAAGAATAAATCTTTATTTACTTGAACATTCTTTAAAATCTTTAAAAAAATTTGACATAGAACATTCTTTTATAATTATCTTAGACTTATTAGACTCATGTAGTCAAATACATCTTCATCATAATCATCATCGTTATCACATTTAAAAAAAATAAAAATAAAATGATAAAATCTTTTGTAGGAAATAAATCTTGGGATATTAGTATACATTCCACATGTACACATGACATAGTAAGTACTTTATTATAGAAATATAATTTTTTAAATTATTTTTAATTTTTATTTTAATTAACTTTAAACTATTGTAATATATTGATATATTATTTTAATTAAGTTTGCTTGCTTTTAATTGTTATACATAATTTAATCTTGTGTATTTATTATTAATCATATATTACATGTTTCAGTATTTGTACTCAAACAGAAAATAAAAATTTACATATTTTCAGATAAACATCTTTCATTATTTTACTTAAAGTAATGATGGATATAACTTAAATTATAATGTTAAAATCCAGATGATCGTGTCATATATAGTCAAAATAGATAATAAAGTATTTAAAAATAATAATAAAATAATTAATTTCAATATCTAAAGTATAAGATATAGTAATAAATATTTAAACAATCTTTGATATGATTAATTTTCGTTTTCATTATTTAATATTTTTAAATTGAATATTTAATAAATTATAAAACTTTGTATTTGATTTCTACTATATTATGTTACCCTTCGAAATGATACTTAAAACAATGTTATATTTACTTGTTGTCTATCAACATATTTTTAATTAACAATTGACATATTTTTTATTATATTATGAATTTTTTTATTATATTATGACATATTTTATTATATAATTAATAAACGAAACTAAATGTATATTATTTTTCAATACTCTAAAATGCATAACTCGTATATTAACTTAAAATGTAATAACAGAGATCTAAAAATATTAATTTATTAGGTATCTAATTTCAAAAAACAATATTAGCAAAATAAAAATTGAATATCTACGAGAAATCTAAAATTTATTTAAGTCTGAAATAAATATTGTAAGATAGTATGATAATTAAAATAAAATGTGTAATATAAAACTATTGAAGTGATAATAAAAAAACATAAAATAAAATAAACTTGTTTTCTATCATTACTAATAATTTATGCTATAAACAAAAGAGTAAGACTATGAAAGTCATACATTTTATAAAAGTAATAAATTCATGCGTATAATCAATGTGAGAAAAGAATTTATGATGAAACCATGCATTATAAAGGAAGAGTAAAATGTAATGAAAAACAAGAAGGTACATGCTTTCAAAGAGTAAAATATGATAAAATTCATGCTACATGTCCATTTTATTATATTTAAGGATAGCTTAAAACTGAGATATACTAATATACTAATACACTAATGAATTTAATACTCCTAATTAATTTACCTAAAAGATCAAGTTAAATAGGTTAACTAAAGTAAAACTCTTATACATATAAAATTGCTTTTTTTACATGAAACATTTATAGAGTTGTTCATAGTTTAATTTAAAAAGAAAAATAAATACAAAAATAATAATTGTTCTATAAAATTGAAATAAATTAATAAATGTAAAACTATAGCTATTAGCGTCATACAAACATTTTTTTAACTAATAAAGAAATGTATAACTTGTACGTTTTATATTACTTTTTTTCATTTTATTAATTTTATTAATCTATATAGTGAAATTTAGTCGCCGTTTACTAATTAGAATAACAATTAAATTACCTCAAATAAAAAAAAGTCAACAATAAACTTTGAACTAATTTATTTAAAAATATAATTTAATAAAAAATATTTCTAAATTGTACAAAATTATACAAATTGACGTGATTTTATTATTGCATCTTAACTCTAAGGTAATATTCTCATTATTTCATCATTTTTTCAAATATATAGATTTTTTTTTAATTTTTATACTACGTCTATCTGATTATATTAGTATATATATATTAGTATATATATATATATATATATATATATATATATATTACTAATATATATTTTAAAATTGAGATATAATAATTAAATATATTAAAAATTACAATATCATAAAAATGTATAAATTATAAATTCAACATTGTATGACATACAATGTAAGATGCTCAACCACTTTTATAAAATAAATATATTAAATGAAGTCGACAAAATATTAATATAAAATAAATAAATCATATTTACATAAATAAAATATAAATAATATCTAATTTTTAAAATCGATAAAAACCAGAATATAAATATAAATTTTATTCATATAATTTCACATACGTTCAGTTTGAATTATTAAAATATTATTAATTTAGTTATAAAATAATTTAAATGTTTAACATTAAATTTTTTTATCATGTTTTCTATCCTATAATATTAAGTTTTCTTACAAAAATTTAATAAATATTTAACCATTTACAAGAATATGTGGGACATATCTCTTACCCAAAACAAAGACACAATCTTGACATCATAACTTTGAAATACCACAAATTTTTTAATCCAAATACGATCCAAATAATGTGAAATCTCTCTGCTGTGATCCTTGATTTTAGGGCTTATTTCCTTCATATAAGCCAACAGTTTTTCAAAATCAAATTCAAATGAAAATTCTCCTTTCAAAACTGTTTTTCCATTATCTTTTAAAAATTAGATATATTATAGGACACTTTTTCTGTCAAGATTGTCAGTTGATTTCCCAGTTACCCCAATTTAATCCTTTTATATAATCTAGTTTTCATTTTCATTGGTATGAAGTGTTGTTCACATTTTTCATCAAAAGGGAAATACGTGGTGACTGGTTAAAGGTTTTGACTTTACCAACGCACACGCCAAAGTTGGCCCTCAATGTGTTTTCTATTGTCTACTCCACACAAATTAAAATTACACAAACTTGTCTCTGTTTCACTCCCTCCAAAACCATCCACCTCAATTCTCTTCACTCTTAGAACTTTATTCTTCTTCTATTACATACACAGGAGTATATATATATATATATATATAACCCATTTTCTGAATAAGATTTACAAGATCGAATTTTTAATTAAAAATTCTAAAAGGAACATATGTATTGTTGTTCTGAAAATGTTAATTAACTTGTATAAAAAAAATCCAAACCCAAATGGTAAATAATATTACGGCTTTGAACAAATCAATTGTATCACGGCGCCGAAAATTTTGCCCCCTTGTTGTTGCTTATATAAAGGCCCTCTATATGCTGCTCTTAGCAACAAGCCACAAATCACACATACACTAGTAGTAGTGTTGTGTTTGTTTCCATTCTCTAACAACCCCTTTTGCTTTTTGTGTGCAACTGAAACATAGGAATGATGGCATGCGAAAATTGGCCTGAGCCAGTGATTAGAGTCCAAGCCTTGGCTGAAAGTGGCCTAACCACAATCCCTGAACGTTTTATAAAGCCTCAGTCCCAAAGGCCCACTAGTTACACCACTCATGCCTCAAACCAACCCAATGACTCTCACACTACTCATGAGGACATCAACATCCCTGTGATTGACATGAAACACCTCTATGGCTGTGAGGAGGGGCGGCGGGAGGAGGAGCTCCACCGCGTGGCGGCGGCATGTCAAGAATGGGGATTTTTTCAAGTGGTGAACCATGGTGTGAGCCATGAGTTGATGAAGAGTGCTAGAGAGGTGTGGCGTGAGTTCTTTCACCAACCAATTGAGGTGAAAGAGGAATATGCTAATACACCTCTAACTTATGAAGGCTATGGAAGCAGGTTGGGAGTGAAAAAAGGGGCCATTTTGGATTGGAGTGACTATTTCTTTCTCCATTACATGCCTTGTTCCCTTAGGGACCAAGCCAAGTGGCCAAAACTCCCAACATCCTTAAGGTATGTCCCCTAATTACTAATGTAAAAAAATAAAAAACACAACATAAGAGCAAAACCCTTTTTTCTTCTTTTTTATCTCTTCTTGAATACCCTATTTTTTTTTTTTTATGTAGGTAACTTTTTTAAACCACAAATATTGTGAGACAAATCATATTTTGTTTTTTAAGTCAGACTTAAAACATACAGTTAAGAAATAAATATACTTTTAATGACACCACCATCAGGGTCAACTTAATATGCTTGAATAGTTTGTAGGGATTCAAACCACACAAAAAAATCTTAAAAAATCTAACACTTCTTTACTAAAAGAAAAGTGGCCAACCCTGTCAGAAATCATACTTTTAAAAATGAATACAAATTACACTGTGCGTCTATTAAACATTAGATCACAGGACTAAAGCAAAGGAGGGAGACAAGAGTTTTTCTTTTCTTTCCAATTTAATATAAAATTGGGTGTGAGAAACATGTGACTGCAGGTTCTACCACTTTTTATCCAAAAAAAGAAAATCAGGTTTTCTGATATTGTCTCATTTGGTATGTAGTTGGTGAGTATTTACTAAATTAAAGTGGTACCTAAAAGAGTCAATTTTCTTCATAAGATTAAGGTCTTCTAAAGTTCATCCATCCACATGAAATAAATGTTTGGCTTGAACTTAGCTGTGTTGCACAAGAAAATGATACATGAATATTTATATATCTTCACTTTTTTATTCAGTTTTTTAACTAAGATTTATGAACATGTTAACCAATGGTTGGTCTTGTTATGCCGTCTTATTTGGTGCAGGGATAATCATTTTCTCTTTACCACTAGTCCTTTGAAACGTAAACAAGTACACCGTACACATATGAAAAACGTGCGGATTTCAGAGTTGGTCCACATAATATTAATATAATAATAATAATAATAATAATAATAATAATATTATTATTATTATTATAAAAGAATAATTCAGAATAACAATATGCAGTGGATAAGATATCCAGTAAATTATATCACTATTTCCTTCTATTTTTGTCTTTTTGCATCCATATGTATACCATTTTTTTAGCACTTAACTTTGTAGTCTAAAAAATATATTACAAAAGTGTATTATTTACTTTAGCTACAAGTTTTTTTTATATATACATTAAGCTTATGGAGACTACATTGTTTAATAAGTATTTTCATTTCAGAAAAAGAATTGCTTCGAGGTGGTTTTTAGTTTGTTGTTATAAACTGAGTTAGAATTTATTTGCTTATACTTTTCTTGTCGTCTCTAATATAAATTTCTACCAAGAATTTTCTATCAATAAAGATATTACTTCAATGTAAACTCACAAATATAATTTTTTTAATTATAAAAATTCTTTATATAAATACCTTTATTCAATCTTAAAGGATCCATATATGTAAAATTTAAATTAAAATAATATTTATACTGATAAAAAGAAAATACTCATGGGAGGAGGTGAAAAATCTACCCCTCCTCTTTATTCGCCAACAAAGCCTACAAATTTTATTCACATAAAGGGAGTGAAAAACAACTCGTAGCAAAACAGAGTAAAAAAGCATTTTTTTTTTCCTTAAATTGTTGACTTTTACAAAATTTTCATGTCATTTTATAGAATGATATGGATGACAACCTTGAATTTCTCTGTAGATTTTTGTTTTAATTTCCTTAATTGGGTGTTTTTCTCTCTTGATTAGGAATGTGATAGCCGACTATGGTGAGGAAATTGTTAAGCTAGGAGGAAGGGTTCTTGAGATATTGTCAGTGAATCTTGGGCTGAGAAAGGATTTTCTGATGAATGCATTTGGTGGGGAAAAAGATGTTGGAGCTTGCTTAAGGGTTAATTTCTATCCAAAGTGCCCACAACCTGACCTTACTATGGGTTTGTCCTCTCATTCAGACCCTGGTGGCATGACCATTCTTCTCCCTGATGAAAACGTCTCAGGACTTCAAGTTCGCAGAGGAGATCACTGGATCACTGTTAAACCCATCCCAAATGCTTTTATCATCAACATTGGTGACCAAATTCAGGTCTTTTATCTATCACAATGTTCTATAATTAATTTATTGTTATAACTAAGACTTTTTTCGGTATTTAAGTCTGAATTTCAGATTATATAAGAATGAAAAAAATTAATCAATATATAAGAAAAACATATAAATTTAATACTTGAAAAAAAAATTTTATTGAAAATGGTATTATTCTTTTATATGAATTTGATTCAGTTTTTTTGTTTTCTGTAAGATTTTTTTGATGTTTTTCTTTTGAATTTTTCGAACACTTTTATATGTAAGAAAATGAAAAAAAAAAATGCTTTTTTATCGGTATAATATTGCTACAACTCATCACATTCTCTTATTTTAACTCATAATTTTTAAGTTTTAATGATCTTGAAATAAAAATTGGTGGGTGTGTGTAATTGATCAATTTGTAATATGTTTGTAGGTGCTGAGCAATGCAGTTTACAAGAGTATAGAGCACAGGGTGATTGTGAACTCAGACAAAGATAGAGTTTCATTGGCCTTCTTTTATAACCCCAGGAGTGATATACCAATTGAACCTGCCAAGGAGCTTGTGACTGAGGATAGGCCAGCACTGTACCCTTCAAAAACATTTGATGAGTATAGACTTTACATTAGGACAAAGGGACCTAGTGGAAAAGCTCAAGTGGAATCTTTGATTTCCAAATGTGATTCAAATTGAGTAGTTTGAATTACACACAATTTGCATATGAATAATTGATCATCCATTGTATTTTTATTTATGAGACTCAGTTAATCAATATCCCACTCTTATCTCTCATACTTTATTCTCTTTTTCTTACCCTCAAATATGGTTTGAGTTATTGCTTTAGTCAATTCAAGATGGATAAGCTTGTCATTGGGTCACAAGTAAAAGGATAAAGTTATTTTTTTTTTTCTTTTCATGTACATAAATCAGGAATTGAACTACTAATAACAATATATTCAAAGAAAAATCATATTTTCTAACAATTCTTCACACTATTATACTTAAGTTGGTTAAAAATTAAACCAATAAAAAATTATGTAAAATTTAAATAAGTTGAATAAATAAAGTTATATATATAAATTGGTTGTGTACCAAACAAAGCTATATCTATTAACCATATCATGGTATATGTTGATAAAGGCAGCTTTTTTTAATTGTCATAGTGGGATGTTAACTGAAGTTCACTACTTGTGATGCTGACGAAAAAAGGATATTAACCTGAGCCATGAATTTTGAGGTATTAAAGTGATACAACTTTATTATAAAGTTTAACCGGGCTAGTTGCGTTTGTAGTTCCATCTTGGAGGCAACTTTGGATTGTTGCTTAATGTTTATCTGTGGAAACAATGAGTACAAGTACCACTCTGAGATTACCTTTTTCTTCTTCAGCTTTTTCTAAAATGGGAGTTAGTGCTTGACCCGTTTGCACCATTAATGTTCCTTTGGTTGCTATTCCAACAAAGGGTTCTGTTTGCATGAGCACTGAACACAATGGTTTCTAAAGAAAAGTACCAAACAGAGTGGCTGATCAGAAATATTACAAACTGTGGTCCTATCCCACCCACTACCGTTTGTCTTGTGGGGAACAAAAACGTGTATGAAGACTCCATTGATATTTCCCCTCTACAAAATCCACCATAGATTCGTAAATTAACACGTTTTTAAAATGCATCCATCAAATATTAAAAAATTAGTTTATCAATTTAGTCATACGTCGACTGATTAAGTAATTTCAATTCAATCACGCCACCGGTTCTTGTAAGTGAATTGACCATACCATGTCATTTTGAGAAAACACCATGTGCATCATAAGAGAAATTAGTAGCTTCTAGAGTTGGTTTGGAATTATTTAAATTAAACAGATATCATCAAAACAAACCATCAATTCTTAACAAATTACGATACTATGTCTAGTTTAACATTTTAAAACTATTTATTTTTAGGTTTTTTTAATACGTAAGTTATCTTTCTCGTACTATAAGAAAAAAAAGTTGTTTAGAGATCAATTTTTAACTATCAAATAAAATAGTTACTAATTGTGATTAAAATAGTCATCAAATTAGATTTTAGATGCTAAATAACTACAAAATAAAATTAATGGTGGAGTATAGTGACCAATTAAGTCAAATAATTAATATCTAACATTAATTACCAAAGTAAGTTTTAGTGATATATGTCATTAGATTTTAAATTAGTCTCTTAGTGTCGCTTCTATTTAATATATTAATTTTATCACATTTAAATTTTAAACATATACATATTTTAGATATAAAACGTAAAACTTTTCTTTTCTAAATTAATTTTAATTTTAATTTGATATAAGATCCCGCTAAATATGGATGAGTTCAACTTTTGTAGGATTCAGATTATTCATTATTTAATATAATATTTTTCTTTTTATTTTAATTTGACTTTACATAATTTGAAAATAAACCATAAATGCAAGCAGTTTTTAGATTTGAAAACTCATTCGTGTATGTGTAATAAAGGCAACTAAGCACTTATACATTTGAAAAATCACAGGATACTAGTATTATAGTTTTACTGTCTTTAAAACACAGATTTCCGAGACTAGTCAAAATGATCTAAACTAACGTGTTAGTTTTGTTTATCATGGGTTTCGATCGCATTGGTTCAAAAGTAACTTCTTTTTATAGTGGGTCAAAAAATGGGTCATAATTAGAATAAATATGTAAAAAATTGAGTTCATTCACCAACCCACCCAAAATATACAGGATAATATTAAATTAAAATTTTAATTCTTTAATTTATTTTGTATTATGAGATTGAGAAGTAAGTCACTCTATTCTATAAAAGAAATTAGATCGTGCAATACATGTTGATGTTAGAAAAACAAACTAAATTTAAAAGAGAGTGTAGATTTAACATAAAAATTTTGTAATCGTTTTTTAGTGAAAACCAATGTATTTAATATTTTTTGAATCAATTAACCTAAGAAAATACCTTGATGAAGATTTTTTATATGTTATATCAATTTTTTTTTTTTTTATATTTAAGATGAACATGCAACAAGTATAATGAAATAAGAGTGATAGAGATCAAGAAAAAAAATTCAAACATTTATATTTGTTCACTTTTTAGAGAAGGGTACATCCAATTTCTCAATCGCCTTGATAAAAACAATTCGCTAATTTCAAATTATTTTATGCATTGTACAAGGAAAACAAGAAATACAACACTTTATATTTTATCTTAAACCTTACAAGATGTTTACACAACCTTATGAAACCATATGACAAGTAAACATTGATCACCGTAATTAAGAACACTATAAATGATAAAGAAAAGTAATTTGGAACTGAATTACCTGGATAAATTGGGCTGGAAAATGATTTATTTAAGTTCAATACAAGGTGATACCAAAAGAGTGAGTGATGACTACATCTTTTTTCACACTTTTGACTTTTTCTATATTTTAAATGAAAATAAATCTATTGTTTAGACAAGATTTACGTAATTAAGATTAATTAGATCTTAACTGAGATTGTTGCCTAAACTTGGATTTTAAACATATTCTCTCACTTTTTCATGTTTCTAATCATCTGTGGGTATTTAATGTCTTGATTATCACATTCCAAACAAATAATGAAAGTATTTTGAAGTATGGAAAGTTATGCTGACAAAGGACTAGATAGTCTTCGTACACCATCTACAATTGAGTGTATTTGTCTGAAGACGAAAGACACGAATTTTGTAATTTTGTTTCCTTTTGAAGAAATAAATTCTAAGTTCAATTAAATTCTCCACAAAGATATTCTTCAGATTTCCTACCAAAATAATCCTCTGCAATTCTTACTTGATTTAGAGCAAATCTCTTTGAAATATTTTATAATATCCTTCAGCAAATTTTGTTGCACTAAGCTTAATTGAATGAAATTCCAATGCGGGTATTTCAAACAAGATTGGAAACAAAATATTGGGAAGAAAAGTAAGAATAAAAATGTTCAATAGATCTGGAAAGAACATATTTGTGAGTTAATTTGTGATAAAGATAGAAACAATTAACAATTACAAAAACAACATTTAAGATCAAAATTTGTACTAGAATTCCATAAAGAATAGAAGATTATAAATAGAGACTTCAAAAGGAAGAAGGACCACCGAGAGATAACACGCTATAGACCTAGTTTTATTTCCTTCATGTAATTTTCTTGTTTTTCATCTTCTCCATGGAAGGTTAAATCTTTTAAGTGATTCCCTTGTGATTTACCATTGAGTTTTGAGGTTTTGTTCAATAAAGTTTTATTCTTCAATTTTCTGTAGCAGATTAGGCTTTACTATTAGTTTTGAAATCTAGTTTTTATCAAATGAATTGTTTCGTTAATGCTTGTTGAGAATTCAATTATTTTCTTTAATTAGACTTTTTGGTTAGTTCATTAGTTCTAATCAATTTCTTGGTCAGTTATTCAAGAGGTTGAAGATAAATATCTCACAAGAAACTAAAAGAGGAAGAACTACTAAATGTCCTACATCATACTGAATATATGTGGGATTTGTACTTCTAATAATCATCATACTAATTCTTGTCCCCCATCACAAGAAACTGTAAGAGGAAGAACTATTGAAGGTCCTCAAGAATATGTTGCTAACATATACAATAATGTTAGATAATCTAATGAATTTCCTCTTAACAATAGACCGTCTAATCAATAACAACAATACCATCGTGATCTTTCCACCAATGGATACAATCTAGGGTGGAAGAATCACCCCAATCTAAGATGGGAGAATACACAACAACATTAACAACCTTACATGTCTAAACCATCTTACCAGCCCATACAACAACAACAACAAACTCAACCTCCACCACCAGTTGAAAGTGGACCTTCTCTAAAGGAGTTGATGCAAAAATTGACCATGAATACCATTAACTTCTAGCAGAGGACAAAGGTAACTATTCAGACTCGGGAAAATCAGATTGGACAAATAGCCGTCAACATAAGCCAGTTCCAGTCTTAGGGCTCAAACAAACTGCCAGCCCAGACTGTTATAAACCCTCAGAATAGCACAATCAAGATGAGATCAAATAAAAATGTGTACACAACTAAAAAGAAGCATTTTGAGTAGGAGCAAGAGTCTGATGCCCTAGCATACAATGCCACTAAACGGTCTGACATAGCTATACACAGTCTGGTTGGACAGTCTAACCTTCTAAAGAGCCCAAGTTCTTTAAAAGCTGAGAGTAGAAATCAACCATATACTGATAACGTTAATTTTTATGATAATCTGCAGTCAAATTTTGTAACAAAATAAACTTTTCTTAAGCTTGGAACTTTCTAAATTCCACGTTTTTATCTCTTTTTATAAATAATTGTTTTGTTATAAATAATTGGTTACTTGAGTTTATTTAATCAAATTAAACCACTAATCCCAATTATTTTGGTCAAATAAATGAACAAGAGACATGTGGCTCAAGAAGAGTAAGATTGGAATCCATGAGAAGCAAAATAAGGCAAAGTTGAGTGTTGATGCAGATAATTGGGTCAAGCACCACTGAATGGGGCCGAATGTTAGTCGAAAGCCATTGCACTTAATTGTGTTCGTGCGCTGAAGGGCTTAAGTCAGGCATGAACATCGCTGACCTGACACCTTTTGCTTATTTAGTGAAGTCTTTGTACTAGGGTTAAACCCTTCACTTTGTTTGAGTCGAATTGGGATAGAGAAATGTAGCTTTGGAATTGTGGCTAGGGTTTTGAGGGATTCTTTCTTCTCCTATTCATGTACCATCTTTCTCCATTTTTTTATCTTATCATTTGGTCTCTTCGTGAAAATGAGTAGTCATATCATCAAACAAAAGATAACCAGTCAAGAGATTATTAGTCAGGAGGATGATGAGTTGAACATATGAATCTGGTAGACTTTGAAATAGAAGCTCTGCACATTCATTAACTGCTATTTTGTAATCTAACTATGAGAGTTAGGAAAATAGTGTATTTAGATTGTTAATGTGATCAATTGTCGATATTGATTCATTCGTTTGAAGAATATAAAGTCTCCTCTTTAAGAATATCTTGTTGTGAAGAGACTTTGTCTCATATAACTTGGTGAGAGCATCCCAAATTTCTTTGCTATATATCTTTTTCTCTACTATACTTGACAAGACTGAATCATCTAGTGCGAAGTGCAACTACACTGCCATCATCTCCTTCCATTTTTCATATGTAATCCTAGGAGGTCTACCTTCAACAGCCACACAATTGTCTTTCCCCATAGTTATTTTATCTGAATTTCCGTAAGGAAAAATTACTCCCATTGAATTTATGAATCTCATAGTTTGCTACCATTTTTCTTTAATATGGCATGCAGTAACTGACAGCGAAAAAAAAATATTAATCAGCAACATTTAGCTCTAATACCATTGCTAGGTTCCAAATATATAAAATATCTAAAATATAAAATTGAAGAAAAATAGAAACCCATAAGAAAAATGTGAAAAGAATTCAATAACTTTATTTGAGAATTACAACTTCTCTGAGATAACAATAAAACTCTTGTAATAAAAGAAGATTAAACTTTCTCTTTATATGACCTATTAAAAAGTCAAAGAAAAAGACTCATTTATAGATGCACTCCTCTAACATAAATCATCCATCAATTAAAGATAGATAATTTTCTTCATAATCAAAGTTATATGACTATAAACTTAGCATTTTTTTCTACTAGTTTAAGTTTTCACCAATATAGTTTTACTAATTTTACATATACGATAGTCACATTCAAGCATGCAGTAAACATTTATCACATTGATGTATTTTTACTAGCATTCAAACATTTAATACGTATATTTTTTATCCATTTCCTTCTTACAAAAGCACATCCGGGCAATCAAAAAGCTCCACGTTGAAATTTGAAAACAAACAACTGGTCAGCAGACTTTCTTGACACTGTATTTATGTTTCACTACCAATTTTCTTGTGACGAATTGATCTTACATCTCATTAAACTTTAAGTGTTAAAAACAATCCAAAATCAAAATGTTGGCAGCTACATAAAGTCTTTTGGGGTGGCCACGAGACCGCAAATTGAAACCTGGACTAAATCATTTAAAATATATATCCAATGTAATCATTGAGTCAATGCACAAAACAACGAAAACAACAAGCACATACGTGCAAAACAAAATAAATAAAAAAAAAAAATCACATGATCTATCTTCACATTCTTTTTAATTATTTCGGCGGAAACAGATTAACAACCCTCGGTTCCCACCATTATCATTCACTTCATGGTAGGAGCTTAACGCCATGAATTGATTCAAATCAATTACATCAACCTACGATAATAAAAACGAAAATGAAAATTGGAAATGGATATGAAGAAAGGAGCTTGACGAGGTAATGCTAAATTAATATCCAGAATAGAAATGAAAAAATAAATTGGGTGAAAATGGGAACCCTAAAAGAAGAAGAGAATTGGTTATCTGTGGGTGAGAAAGGAGCTGAGAAATGGAAAGGCTCGGTCTGAGACGGAACATGAACTGGCGAGAACAAACTCCACATTGACAAAAAAGATAAGGGTTTGAAAATTTTGATGGAAGAGACTTGCTATGTCAGTTGAATTAAAGTTGACATAGTAAATAATTTACTTTGACGGTTCTACAGTGAAGAAACATAATAGGTACTTATCATGTTAGTTCTAATTTCTCCTAATATAATAAATTTCATGTTAATCACAAAAGTGTCACCATACCACTTTTTATGACAGGTGAGCAAACAAGTTTCTTATTGGTATACTAGTGAAATGTTAATGATAAAATTAGTTGAGTTAACTTTAATTTAAGTGGTTTTATATTTATATTTAGATTTTCTAATATTATTAAACTCTCAAAATCTGTGTATTTTTCTCTTTAAAACCATGACATGTTTCTTATAACTTTTTGAATGTTGTTGACTCGATCCACCTTTAGCTTAATAAGTTACAACAGAAAACTATAATTTACATATGGATGAAAATTCGTAAGTAAAATAAACATTACAAATGCATTTTTACATACGGTTCCAAATCTATATATAAAATCAATATTATATACGAATTTTTATATATGGATTTGATTCATATGTAAAATCAACGTTACATACAAATTCACATTCATATGTAAAATCAACATTATATATAAATTTTTACATACGAATTAACATACAGATTATTACACATGGAATTGCATCCAAATATTTACATATGAATTTTTATATAAGGGTTTTATATTCAAATTTTATATACGGACTTCAAATCCTTATGTATCATATATTAGTTACATTAATATTATTATTATTAGTATTATTAACATTATTAATAATATTATTAATATTGTTAATATTATTATTATTAATATCTAAATGTTAGTATTATTATTACCATAATATTATTTGTCTAATAATATTATTATTACCAATATAAATATTATTAATACTAATATCATGATTATTAATATTAATATTATAATTATTAATATTTATATTGTTAATAATAATACTAATAATAATTATAATAATAATAATATTATTATTATTAATGTTAATATTTTTATCATTATTATATTATTAATATTATTACTATTATTATTAATAATTTTATTAATATTAATATTATTATTATTATCGATATTGTTATTATTATTTATATTATTATTATTATTCATGTTTTTATTATTATTCATATTAATATTATCAATTTTATTATTATTAATCTTAATATTATTATTGTTATTACTATTATTATTGTTATTAAATATTGTTAATCTTAGAAATCTTAATCACAACAATAACAACAATAGTCATAATAAAAATAATAATAGTAATCATATTAAAGAAAGTTAATATGATCTAGTGGTAAAATAAGTTATATACATACATATGAAACTTGGGTTTGATTCTCATATGTAGAGGCACTCCACTCCTCTCCATCTTGGAAGCAGGCTCCGATTGGGATTTAAAAAATATAGTTTTGGAAGGATGACTAGGGTTTGGAGGTTCCTTTTCCTCCTCTTTATATATCCATCTTCATCCATTGTTCATTCTTCTTGGGGTTTGATTTAATTAAAGTGAACTCTCATGTAATCAATATTAGGTTGACAATATGTCTTTCCTTTCAATGTTAGTATTTTGTTTTTATGCTCGTTGTTTGTCGTGTTGATTCATGGTTTGATGATTGATTCCTAGGGTACTGAGAAATATCATTTGTAAGCTGGAATTGAATCAAAATATCAAACGAAAGCTTGTATCTAGACATAAACCATGATTCATTTGTTATCTTAATACCCTTGTGGTGGTTGCAAGTCTTTTCTATATAATTGATCAAGAGATTGATGGTTAACAAGGAAGCTTAGGCTCATTAACTTGAGACATTAAGGTTTAGGTATTGCAGGAACACCTAACTCTAGAAGGGGGGTTGAATGGAGCTTGAACTCAATTTGATGTAAACAAAAACCACGACAAAAGATTATCCAAGGCAAGAATATATAAGCATGGATGAAGGAGTTTTATACTAGTTACCCTAATCTCTTAGGCTACGTCCAGTTCTCCCTTGAACAAACCGTTCAAGAGGTTTCACTATTCAGAAAACCATTACAACGAGTACACAAACCACTCTAGCTTACATCGAGTACACAAACCTCTCTAGGTTACAACGAGTACACAAACCTTTCCAGGTTACAACGAGTACACAAACCTCTTTAGGTTACAATGAGTACACAAACCTATTTAGGTTATTTCAGTCTCAATCTCCCCTTTGATCAAGACCACTCAAGATTAAAAGAAACACTCTCAAAAGAAGAACAATGAAAGCTCGTAAGAGTTTACTTCACAATGGTGAAGAATTCCACAATTTTCTCATAGCCCAAACTCTAGATGCTCTCAATAGTAGATTTACAATAAACACTTAGTAGATACTCTATTTCTTCAATGTATTGTATGATGTATTTCTTTTTTTTTCTTGTTTTTTTCAACATGAAAATTTTCCCGTATGTGTAGCTTTGTAGAAACTAGCTGTTGGATGTTTGAAAGGTAAATCTTAACCATTTAATGTTGAAACTAGCTATTGGAAAAACAACTTCAATTCTTGAATTTGCAATAAATCTAACTTTATCTGCATATAGAATCAATTTAAAAAGCACAAGACATCTTTGGTTTGAAACTATTAATCACGTTTAAATATTCCATAATAATTTGAATAATTTTCATTATGAACAAATTTGAACATTAAAACACAACATGCTATAAAATCTGATTTTGATACTTCTGTGCAAGGCACTTTAATTTTTTTTTCAGATTTAGAAATAAATCAAATCAAAATTGCGTGTAGAATTGTTTCTGTATTTAGCTATAGCAACATAACAATCTAATCTTAATTTCAAAACACTTCTGCAAATACATATAGGTTAATAAAATATGCTTATTATAAGTAAAACTTGATAAACAACGGACTAAGGTGTAAAGAATGATTTGATCTCAAAATAAAATTAAAACTAGATCTCAAAACAGATTTAAAACATTTACTATTTTTAGTTAAAAAAATTAAAATATTTTCGTGTTCTTTTAATTTTAATCAAAGTTAATTTAATAAAATAACACTAGATAAAAACTTATCTGGATTTGTAGTCTGTTTGTACATATTCTTGATGTTTAGAGACCTGTGAATATTACTGTAACAGACACAAATTATCAAATACGAACACATACTTGGAGTATTGTTATCATCAAAACTTTATTAGATGATAAGATCATCTAAAGGGACTTTGGACCGTCTAATGATTCAACAATCTCCTCCTTTTTTGTGATGACAAAACTAAAATCATAAGAACAAATAATTGCAAAAATATCAAGAGATTGAATAGTGGAAGACTTTATTTGATTAAAATCATGAAAATGCACAACTAAATAAAAATAGAATTGTAAAACAAATCCAAGATTATTGAAAGTATTTGCAAAAAAAAAATTGATTATTTTTCTTAACTATTTGCCATATTTTATCTTTTTCCCCTTTTTTGTCATCAAAGAGAGGAGTTAGTTTAAGAAATCATCACTACTGCAGGGAGGTGCTAATAGATTATAAGTGGTTATGTGTTTGGGATAGAAATTTTGGATAATAGGGATGACTTCAAACTCTAACTCATTAACCTTGATCTTTAACACATAAATCCTATGGTTCTTGTACACACTCATCAACTAGATATTGTTAAATAATTATTAGGTGAGGGAACAATATTCTTTCCTATCTTGGGAAGTCCATCTAGTGTGAATTTTTGGTTTGAATAACACAATAACTTGGGTGAGAAAAGTAGATCGATTGAAGTTTTCTAGTTGTGTATATCTAGTAAAGGGGAATTAGTTGACTTTGAAAACAAATATATATATATATATATATATATATA
>Ga0209489_100466_pt1 | contig 75590 bp, 37 predicted proteins | sample SiratrowhiteBW_FD_187527 | JGI IMG/M metagenome (GOLD analysis project Ga0209489, IMG submission 187527) | Root nodule microbial communities of legume samples collected from California, USA - Siratro white BW (SPAdes) (version 2) | ecosystem: Host-associated > Plants > Roots > Nodule | place...
TTTTTTTTTTTTTTTTTTCATTTTGAATGCATTGAAAGTTATGAAACATTCAACCCAAACATGACCTGTGTAATTTGGTTTGGTATGGTACTAGAATTTTTCTTTTTCTTTTTTCAGTTCAGTTCATTCTATGTAAAGATGATTCAACTGTTAACCCATCTCAGTCCATTCTTCCTAACCTTGGTTTACGGTTTCTCTACGTGATATTTTAAGATTTTAGTGCTACTAAAAAAATCAAAATAAATGTTTGTTTTTATCTTTAGTTTATTTATAAGCTAGATTTCTCTAATTCTAATGGACAAACTTTATATTCAAAGACTAATTAATATATCTTAGGTTATTTTAACTGAGTTTGTTATAATAAAAATTATATTTATTCTGTCAATATGTAGAAATCTTATAAATATACTTAATGTTAAGTCTTGTAAGACTATTTTATTATTAAATATATTTTTAAGGATTAATTTAAAATAAATTCAATATCATTTTTCTCATTAAACTATTATATTAAATACTAAATTATATATATATATATATATATATATTCATAAATTATTTTTTATTTTTAAAAGATTAAATTTACAGTACCCACTTATTTCATGACCAAATTATTCATTTGCTTTTTATATATGTGTCATTATAATGAAGTGGTAGGGTTTTCGCATTTTGCACCCTATTTTTGGAACAAATGTAATATTCTACCACCGACCCACGTGCGATGCCACAATTAACTCGTTTTGTTTGGATACGATTCTCTTGTCAAACGGAACATTATTCACCACCGTGATTTTCCATCTTTTGAATGTTACTATTTCGCAAAAGTTATATTCTTTTTGTCTTTTACTTAATATAACATAATTTAAAGGATTGATGTAATTAATTTAATTAAAATATCAATGTGTCACACTTCTTTTTTATATAAAAGAACCCTAACATATTAGGTTTCGTTATAAAATAATTAATTTAGTTAAAGTTCACTAATCATTTGTCACGTATTAAAATATTCTAAAAATATATATATAAATAACTAATGAATGGAAAGACCAAACTAAAATTCATAACAACCAATCAACTAGGACAATTCAAACTAATTTATAAAAAAAAAAACTATTCTATATACGATTAAGTATAACATTAAACCGAATATTTCGTCTAAATCAAATTTTACATCTATCTACGATAAATATAGGAAATCAATATTCAAATCGACCTTCATTCTTAATCAATTGTAAAATTCTTTTGTATCTATCAATGTGAAAATAAATACTCATGATAAGAAAAACAATGTATAAAAATTAGAAACGTCTTATATAAATAATAATATTTTTTTTCTCTGAAACGTATTTTATATCGCGGTAAAAATATATGAAACCAATATTCAAATTTTGTTATTGTTTAACAAGATAAATCTGAAGTGGGGTAGCTTTGACATTTCACTACCCCCATGTGATTGTAATGGCCAGAAGTAAGATGAGAAGCTTTGAGCTTCGGAAAAAAAAAAAACTTCTTCTTAATGAGGCTTTATTATTATTATTATTATTTGCACTCCTCTACACATCTATATACTCTTCTCTTTCTTTTATTTATTTATTATCAAATACATCCTTTTATCTAAAATTATATATAAATCCTAAACTATTTTCACTCCATCCTTTCTTTCTACCATTTTTTTAAAATTTTATATTAAAGGTTTGTAAATTTCATTATTATTGTATTAAATTCATTTGCTTATTTAAAATATTTAATCAAAATCTTGAATTTCATCTTTACAAGATTGAGATATACTTTTTTTTGTTTTAATCATTTTCAAAAAAAAAAACACCTTATAAGAAAATTACAGTAACTAACTTTTGAAAAAGTTAAGGGTCATAACTGTTTAAAAAAATATTTTTCAGATTTTTTCTAATAATTAACCTTTGTTTATTTTTCAGAAGAAAAAGAGAAAAACTAGGTTTTGGAAGAGAGTTGATTGATTTGTGTCTAGTTGTTAGAAAAGAGAAAAAAGAGCAGTGAATGAGGAAGAAATGTAAAAATCATGAAAGAGCAAAATGAACAAAGATTCTATAAAAAGGATTAAAAGAAAGAACAAGTAAAATTAATTTAATAAGTGGGGAGTGTAAATAATAAAATTTGTGTATATCTCAAATATATAAATCTTTCACATTTTTTAATAAATATATTATTGGTGAAAATATTTATAATTTATGATTAACTTTCATTAAAAAAAACCTTGATTGATCACTTTTAGTATACTTTCTGTGAATAATGTATTGGTATCCAACAAAGGATTTACAAAATAAAAAGTATTATAATATATATATATATATATATATATATATATATATATTAACTTATCATCTTAAAATAAAATATCAAATTAAGAAGGGTTTATCATGTGAACTAGTTAAATAAATAAAAAATCTTAAGTTGTTAAATGTTATATTTATTTTTTTTACTTAAAGTGTTAAGTAACTTTAACAATTTAATATCAATTTAGGGGTACTAGACACATGAATATACCCAATATATTATTTCATAAATCTCCTAAAAATATATCCATCATGTTACTTCTCTGCTCCCTCTTGAATCCCTTGAGAAAATATTCAATGCATTCCACAAAAATTGCTTGCAAATACTTCGCAATCCTTATTATCATGCACCTATATACAGTAACATGTGCATAGTCACTATCTTTGCATTTAGTAGTGGTAACAATCGTAGCAGTAGCAAATTTTCATATTATTATCATCACTACTACTGCTTCAACCTTAATTTTTCTTCTATGAATTTTGCAACGAAGTTCGTTAGCTAATAAACCCATTTGAATAATTCATATTAAGATTTTTTTTTTCATGAATATACACATCTTCTACTTTGGTTTAAGGAGAGAAGTCAAACCAAGAAAAAAAAATGCAAACTAAATTAAATTTTAAATTTTTCATACGTTTCAGTATTTTTAACTGAATTATTATTATTATTTTTATTAAGTAGTTAAAATTATTATATTTTTAATTAATTCTTTGTCATTTGTTTTTGTTTTTAATTGAAAGTAATATAATCATTATTTTGCATAAAAATTATTGTTACTTGTGAATGCATACACCACATCCACATCCTATTGCTTAATCATCCTATGCATCTGCAAATGTTTCTGCCAACCAACACCTGTTAACTTTGTGGTGTTTGATAGTGAGAAAGCATATAGACCTGAATAACAATGAAAATAAAGTTCTAAAATTCCAATTATCTTAAAAAAATATACATTATTTTATTTGTTATTTATAGTTAAATGCTAAAGAAAAACTAGACTAACCATGTAGAGATACGTAAATATAACAATGAATTCAGAATAAAATCAAACATAAAGATTCAAGTGAGAAATAAAAAATTCTAGATACTCGGTAAACTAGTTTTTAATAAAAATTCAATTATAAATACTTAAATTTACGATATATATAGAGAGAGAGAGAGAGTGTGTTTAATTAAGTAAAATATTAATAAAAAAACAAGATAACTGTGCTAAGGTGTTTGATAGGAGAGAAACTAAATTAAGTTGTTTTATAGAAGAGAAATTAAAAGAAAAAAAAAATATAGTTAACTTTTGTTACTAAGTTGAAAGTAAACAATTTGACCTTTTTGAAACTATTAAATGAAAGTATTAATAATGTTTTTTTTCTTAATCTCTTATCTATTTAATTTATCTTTTTCATATTTAATTTTAAACTGAATTTTAATATTTAAAAAGTTATCAATGACTAAAAATAGCCCTATATTATAATAATATAATATAAATTGTTTCTCATTTATTTGTCAAAAATATTTATTATTATAAATTCCAATATATTTAACAATATTTATTTGTTATAACTTTTATTATTAATTAAATATTTATTCTCAAATTACATATATAATTTTTTATTAGTTTTTTTAATGTGTGTTTTAACAAATGGGTTCAAAAAATTATTTGGTTATAGGAGTTTTTCTTTCCTTCCCCCTAAAAATATATATATTTTTAAAATAAATAAATAATTCGAGTATTATTGACAGTTAAAAAAAAAAGAAAAAGAAAAAGAAAACTGAGTTGGATCCGAAGAAGAGAAGCGCACAGTAGACAAACGAAACCATCTTCGTGTTAGTTCTATTCACAATGCGCTAAAATTCGCTCCATTCTCATCTCAACCCCAAACCAAAACCTCTCTTCGTATATCTCACTCACACTCATCTCTTCCCTTCTCTCTACACATATATTCATGCAAACAAACGATTCTCTTTTCTAATTGCTTCACTCCAGGTTCCACATCTTCTATCCTTTTCAATTTTTTTATCGATTCCAATTTTTAGCTCTCTTCGTTTTCTCATGGTATTTGGACTCGCCGATTAACTTTTAGAATAATCTGTTGTAGCCGGACTGGTTTCGAGGTTGGACGTGTTTTCGATTGTAACATTCGATTCACGGTTGTTTTAAACAATTAAGAAAATAAGAATTGTGCAAATGAAATAGAAAACAGACTTAGTCGGTTATTGATAGCGTTTGTTTATTATAGAGAATAGGATAGTTAAGTTTCATGTGTTGCGAGCCTTGTCAGATCGTTTGGATGTTGAAGTTGGCGATGAATAGGTTTTTGGAATTTGGATAAGTGGAATTTTTTTATTTATTTTTTGTTTTGACGATATTTTGTTTTGGTGAATATGCGCTTGGTTGAATCAGGGGCAGGATGGATTTTCACTTGGGCAGTGAGGATCCAGCTATACTTCAATTGCACAATTGGGACCCTTCTGAGACCCGAATTGTGCTTTCGGACTTTCGTGAAGCTTTTATTTCTCCTACAAGAGAGACACTGCTTTTACATTCTCATGGAAGGGAAGCTCTTCTGCTTCCTCTGGGTAAAGGTGATTACTGTTTTTCTTTACTCATAGATTTATTTTGTATTTTATTTACAATTGTCTGTGTTTCGGATTGGTTGATTACATGTTCTAATATGTGCATTTGCTTTGTTACTCGCAGGAGAGTTCCTTTCTGGTGGTGCTGAAGGGGATGATGGTTACGATGAACACAATCCAGGGTCATCTAATGTTTCCTTGGAGGCATCTTCTAGGCCTGGTTGTTCAGTTTTGGTAAACGATTCGCCTTGCACTTCAGGGTCGGATATTGATACTGATCTTACTGGAACTAAATGCTCAAGGTCCAATAGTTACCCATACATTAGTGATGTGAACTCATTGACCTGGGCACGATGTGAGGACGGCTATGATCAGCACAATGATGCTTCATTTACAGAAGTTCTATTTGTTTCTGGAAGATGTGGGGTAACAGTCCATGCCTTCCCCAAACTAACTAAAACCAATGGAATGGATCAAACCATGTTAGAGGGTAACTTTAGGCAAGGCAGGTGGGTGGAATGGGGGCCCATTGCTACATTATCATCCGACATTAGTCATGAAGTCTCTGGAGGTGAGAATGTAAATTTGACGGGTGGAGATAGTGGAGTTGAATCGTTTAGTGGCTCTGGTACTAAGAGATACTTGGAGACATTTTTCACAAAAGTTGAAACTATTGTATCTGATGGTATTCTACGGACCAAATTCCCTGAGAATAATGGATTTCCTTGCTCGACAAAAGTGGTTTCTTTTAGCATATTTGATGGCCGACTATCTATGGATCATCTCCTTGGAGAAAAGTCAGTCCAAAGCAAGGAGAATGGGCAGGAACCAGTTGATTCAGATGTTAAGTTTGATATTTTTTCCAGTGTATTTGGTATTGTGGTTAATGGGTTCTATGAATGCACCAAAGTGTTCTCGAGTGCTTCATATTGCCTGGTAGGATTTTATTTTACATTAATCCATGACGCTTCTGTCAATATTAGTGATGCAAATCAAAGGTGCAGGAGCAGAAATTTACTTCTTGTTGCCCAAGTACATAGTTGGGGTATTCAGTGGGCTTCAATGGTGAAGCTTGATGAAAGAATAAACATTGCTCAGGCAGTTGAGTGGATGGATTTCCAATTTTCTGATAATCTTCTTGTTTGTCTTAATTCCTCTGGATTGGTTGTTCTCTATTCTGCAATGTCCGGTGAATATGTGACACACTTAAATGTTTCACAGGCATGTGGACTTAACCCTCATTTTGGTTTGCAAGGGTTAGAAAATTTGTATTCAAATGATGATATATATGCTAAACAGGAGTGTGGCATTGAGGATAACATGTCTGTTCGGAGGAGTGATTTTTTTAAGAGATCATTCAAGAGGTTAGTTGTAGCTTCACATACCTCCCTTTTAGCTGTGATTGATGAATATGGTGTGATCTATGTGATATCCCTGGGGGAATATATTCTTGACAAAAAGTACTCATACGAGAAGTTGCTTCCCCATTGTCAGCAATTTGGGTTGGGAATGCTAGTTGGCTGGGGAGTTGGTGGTTCTGATATTGATCGCCAAGCAGTATACTCTAATTTAACTGGACATTTTCAATCAAGTGATAACATAAAATATGGAAGTGTTCCTTCCTCAGACAAAGCTGTAGCAGGTAATGCACTTCAGAATATTAATGGGTGTGCATTAAAAGAAAAGGGGGATTTGTATGGCTTCCATTCAAGTGGTTTTTCTGCTACTTCTAAAGTAAATAATGGTCACAAATTTCATGGATATGATGTAAAATCACCTGTTATGAGAAAGATATTCATTCCCAATTTTAAAGTATGTGAGGATGATTCCATTTGTTTTTCTCCTTTGGGAATTACTATTTTCTCTAAAAGGAAATGTGTAAAGGATAAGAATGGTTCTCAACTTATCCATTTTAATCTGCAAGTGAAGTTAGAAGTCCATGATGACAACTTCTTAGACAGTGTATATGATGATGTATACCACTTTGATGGAAAAGATGTTGCTGGAGAAGCAATTGGTTGCACATTCCAAGGATGTTTTTATATTGTGAGAGAAGGTGGTCTATCTGTATATATTCCCTCCATTTCAATTTTACCAAATTTTTTTCCTGTTGAGTACATTGGATATCGCCAATCAAGTAAGGATATAGGGATTTCAGTTCTGCTAAAAGACAATCTAGAAATAAAAGAACAGACGAAAAGGTTTTCTCCTTGGAAAGTTGAAGTTTTGGACAGAGTTCTTCTGTATGAAGGAACTGAAGTGGCAGAGCAGTTGTGTTTGAAAAATGGTAAGCTTTACAAAGAAAAATCATTTTTCATTTATTTATAATATTCATTCACCAGAAGGGTATGTAATCAATTTTTTTCACAAGTTTCTAGAATGGGGATATCATAATTTATGTTTCTCCTATTCAAAGTGATGCTTCCTTTTTTCTATAAAGGACTCTTTGTTTCGTTGCATTAATTGCTTCATTTGAATAAAATTTACACCTCATTAAATGATTTTTGTTTTTTGAAAATACAGTTATTCTAGTCCAAGTTCTTTACATGAAATACCTCTTGATGATTTTGCAGTGTTAAGAATTTAAACGCTAGCCAGCTAGGTGAATTAGGGTGATTTTTGGCGTTATATTTGTTAACATCCTCATGTGGACCATTGCCAATCCACTTGTTGTTATAGAAACCAGAAAATTGTCTATTAATTTAATTTTTGGTTTTAGAATTTGATGTGTTTGTATGATGGGGGTGGTGGTGACACCCTGCTTTAGAATTCAGTGCAACTATTTTAGGTGCATGGTTATTTATTTATTTATTCTTTGTCAGGATGGGATATCAAAGTATCTCGTATTCGTCAGTTACAAATAGCATTGGACCACTTGAAATTTTATGAAATAGAAAGGTAAGCCAAAATTTACTCAATGCAGGCTTGATTTATACTCCATTAGCTTTGAAGTGTCAATTTTGTGCCATAATCTGTGGTCATGCTTATAGTGTTTTTGTTTGAGGAAGAAGGGAAGGACGTGTGCGGGGAGGGGCAATATCAATGATATTATCCTTAGACAGTGTATCAACATGATCGAGAAGTTGGATTAGTGGCTCAGTAATTCAACTATTGAGTAACAGGATAGACTTAAAATATAAATTTAAGGCAGTTGCTCGTAATTTTTTTCAATGTTATTCTGTGTAATATATTTATATTTTTGGTTTCTTTCAAAGTTTGACATTACGAACTAACATGAAATCACTAGTTCTAAAATGTATCATTTACATCATTCAAAATATAATATTAAACAAATTTGAAGAGACAACTCCCATACAGCTTTGGACTGAGGCACCAAATTATTATTTGAATAAAATCTATAGTTATTAACATCTCTAGTAAAATCAGTGGTTCTGCAGTCGTTTGGGCTTGGATAGCTAGCAAAATTATGACTTGTAGACAGTGATATTAATTAGGATGTGTGTTGAAAAGCTGCCTTAACTGTGATAATCCCTAGCCTGCCTTAATGGCAGCATATTTGGAGCTTCTTCATTATGCTGGGTGTGAGGGATTTGTTAAGTCTCACATTACTGTCTCACCACTCACTGCTCAAACTTGCTGTCTTATTTATAACATTGATATTACTGATAAGAACCAGGAAAACCATGAGTGTTAGTTCTCCATCTAGCAAACAACCTAGGACGCATGTGGCAGAAACTGTAGAGTTTGCAAAGAAAATATTCACAATGCGAGTGGAGATATTGGGCGGTTATCAGCATTTTTTTAGTTGATATTTATCCCAATTCAATACAGTTTGTGCAGTATTGTAATATAATATCTTATCTCTGGTGGCTGTTGACATGAACAGATGGATTGATTGTATTAAGAATTCCTACCTAGTGAGAGAAGGCTTTTGTTGTTGTTATTGTTATCTTAACTGTGATGGCAGATAATCACTAGGTACAGGGACCTTCTTGTTAGCTAGGAGGTTTTTTGTGACATATAAAAGCTTCTAATTCTGCCAGACGGTCATTCAAACTTGTAAAAGTGGCTGGTCCACAGTTTGATCGTTGAACTATGTAATTCATGCACACACACGTTTGTGTGAGAGAGAATAGGAGAGGGATCAATGCACACTTTTTGTATTCATGCTAACTTTGATTATACAGCTGCTTCTAAATGATCCAGCTTATTTTAAAATCTTATCATGTGCCATTTTCTAATTTTCTTCTCCTTTAACAATATCCATTTTTTCTTTCTCCTACATAGTGCGAACTGTATTCTTTCTCCTCCATGAAGACCCCCATCATTTATCTAAAACCTTTTTTCCTTTAACCCCAGAAACACAGATATACTAGGTCAAAAAGTGAAGCACCACATGGGGTAGTTATGAAAGAGCTTCAACCTGAACTGTTGCAGATCACCTCTAAAGAATTTGAAAGTTAGTTTGGGAAAGTTATAGTAGTTAGTAGAAGGGGTTGATTAGTTAGAGAGGGTTTGTAAGGCAAATAAATAATGAAGGAAGCAGGCATTAAAGATTGTATCAGTTGTAGACTGAGCCTGTTCTGTCAATTCGATAAAATCTTTCATTTTCTTTACCCATTTTGTTCGGGGGTTTTTAACATCTCTGGTATTGATTTCACTGCTGCCACAATTTGAGGAACCTCTCTCCTTTTTGTAGACTATTGGATACTCATAAAAGGATTTCTAGTTAAACATTTTTATATGGATATTGTTAGAACGAGATTGAAGGTTTAAATTGTTTACATTATTATAAATTAAAATTGAACTGACCACTTTGAGACTATAGTAGTTGTCATCATTGCCAGCATTAACACTGAGGATACTTGGGGTATGTTCTGCATTTGGAGCAATTATTGGCCTTATGGTGAATACTTTGTGCCTAGCTCTGGATAATACCGAATAAAGCAGTTCAACTGGTTTAGTAACTTGCATCAGTATTTTTTTTATTTGGAAAAAATGCAGAGGAGTAGGATGCGATATGAACAAGAATTGAGGAATATATTTGAAAAACTTTTGTGAAAATAAAACTATCATTAAGTGGAGAGTATGCGGACGAGATGAGAAGAGAAAGTAAGTGCTACTATAGGAGAATAAAAAGCAGTCAATAGAAAGGGAAACTAAATTAAAGGAGATCATGTGAGAAGATTTTCCATATTAATTAAGGCCATTGGATGAAGGTGAGATCAACTGTAAGAAGTTGGTGCAAGAACTTGATCAGTCCACCATACTCATTTGTTTATGCATACACAAATATTTGTCTGTTTCATGAGGACTAGTTCTTAGTGAGAGGAGTCTCAGGCCTTAGATACAAATTAACAGGTGGGATTAGACCATCCAATTATTCGGTCATATGACTTCTGTCAGCTCTTTTGAATACTTTGCTATCACTATATTTCAACTTTTGGCATTTTACTGCAAGTTGTTTGAATTTGGGATTAACTGTACGTTTTCTCAATGTACCTTAATATTTGGGTATGTGGCTCTTAGAAAGTGGACTTTAAGCTAAATTAAACCTCATAAACCATCTTGTAAGAGGAGGTTTGCACTCATTAATATTATATTTTGACTATATCTCTAGTCAATATGAGGTCTCCAACATTCCCATTCATGCTGAGGAGTGGCATCTCAAGCTTGATATTTGTGGATGGTGCAATCCTAACATCTTAACAAGCCTTGTTAGGATAGACTATAGTACCATTTTAGAAAGTGGATTTTAAGCACAGTTCAACTTCACAAAATTGGCTTGAAATGTACTTTTACCAAAAATAAAAATAACATGGCTAAGGAACTCTAAGTTGATAAAGATGAGTGATATCTCTAGTCATTGTGGGAAATCTAATAGTGGCAAAATTGGTTTGGCTGCTTGGGGGAGGAAGTTCTTTAGCATTTAAAGAGATATGCTTGTTGAATGTTCAACACAATAAATTTCTTCCTGCTTTTCCTTGAGAGATGTAAAATGAAGAATAATTTGAATATGTGGGGAAGAGGATTCAATGTTGATGACTGTCATCGTAGGGTTTGACTCCAATGGGTTTATTGCCAATACTTGGATTGTGTACATTGAATTGTGCGCAGCTTGGTGACTCTTGGAGATTGTTTGCACAGGTTTGTAATGAAATGAAAGCCAAGCAAAGTGAGTCAAATCAGTCTAGTTCTTCCAATAGTCTGAGAATTCGAAATATAGATGCCACAGTAAATAGGATTGCACGGAGAAAATGTTTAGACTTGGGAAAAGGGGATGGTATGACTCATTTTACTATAGTAATCTTATATTTGATCAAGTGGTTGTGAGAGCTTCCCTTTTTGATCTACTAATTTTCATATTTATCAAGCATATTCACCAAATATTTGATTATTATTCTTTCAAGGAACTTTTAGCATGTGTGACAAAACACACTAGATCTGGCACTCCTTTATCAACAGATACCCATTCTTAATTTTACATTTCGATATAGTTTAGACTACACAAATTAAGTTGTCATGTGTTTTACCATGGTTAAGGGTAAGCGAAGTTGTAAATGAGATGTATTATAATGTGTTTTCTCTGTAGGTTTTGAGACATGTTAGCAACATTTACTCTGTAAGACATTCTTTTCAACATTCTTTATTATTGGCTGAAAATTTTCTCATTGAGTCAATTTTGAATATATTTTTTTCAGTGATACTAGAGATGTGTTAGAAAAGTGTATTGCTAGCACTCTTTAGGTTTTTCTATGGCAAATATTATCTAATGAAATTCACTTTCCAGTTTTATTGATGAACAGATCTTTGGAAATGCTTGTGGATGTTGATCTAGCAGAAGAGGGGATTCTGAGATTGCTTTTTGCTGCAGTGTGTCTTATACTTAATAAAAGCGGTAATGATAGTGAAACTTCTGCTGCTTCAAGGTAAATTTATTTGCCATTAGCATACGTATATTTTTGTCCTTTATCATTCTCACCAGTTTGCTACTTAATAGGCATGTCATCTGAGAAATATGGAGCCACTGTCCATTTTAGTTCTCCAAAGATGTAACATGACATCACATGGGCTCTATAATGGCTTGTTACTTTAGGATAGCTATATCAATTATTCATTAATTTTAGAATGTTCGAATAGTATAAATAGAGAGAAATTGAGAAAAAGAAAACTATTGTATGATTTTATAAATAATATGGAGTGGCTCTATATATAAAACAATGTACAAAGTTATAGGATCTGTTATAGATCTAACTGAACAACAGATTAGCCACTAACAGAATACAGTTGGATTACTAAACAGTAACAGAATTCAGTTCAATGAATAATAGAATGACAACTGTAAATTTATTTGCCATTGCTGACATACGTATATTTTTGTCCTTTATCATTCTCACCGGTATGCTACTTGATAGGCATGTCATCTGAGAAATATGGAGCCAATGTCCATTTTAGTCCTCCAAAGATGTAACATGACATCACATGGGCCCTATAATGGCTTGCTTATATCAATTATTCATTAATTTTAGAATGTTAGTGTTGAATATAACGGGCTTAGCCCATTAGTCTGGTACTATTTCTGTTACTTTTATTATCTATAAATAAACAATCCTATGTGTGAACTTTAACAAAAGGGAATTAACCCTATACCTATTTCTCTCTATTTTAATAAGCATGTAGACCCAAAACAAAATAGAGTGAGGAATTTTAGTCCCGGGCTTGATAAATTATCTGCTCGGTCACATAAATGTGTTTTTTAGGGTTAATTCCCTTGTGTTAAAATACACATGTAGGATTGTTTATTTATAGATAATAAAAGTAACAAAATAACAGAGAACATGGACTAAGCCCGTTATATTCAACAGTTAGAATAGTATATATATATATATATATATATATATATATATATATATATATATATATATATATATATATAAAGAGAGAGAGAGAGAGAGAGAGAGAGAAAGAAAAGTATTGTATGGTTTTATTAATAATATGGAGTGGCTCTATATATAGAAATAAAACAATGTATAAAGTTATAGCATCTGGTATAGATCTAACTGAATAACAGATTACTCACTAACAGAATACAGTTGGATTACTAAACAGTAACAGAATTCAGTCTAATGAATAAGAGAATGACGACTGGGTTACTAAATGGTTACAGCTGTCAAGACTATACTCTAAAATTCCCCCTACAAACTCAGGAAGCTGGTGACTGAGTGTAGTAAACTGTAGTTTGGAGAGTGGCTTGGTGAGGATATCAAAAATTTGATCTTGGACTTGAACGAGATGGACATGGAGGGAGCTATCTGGAAACTTTTCTCCGATAAAATACATTATACCCCAGTGTTTTGTCCTGCAGAGAAGAACAGTATTGTGATTCAAAGCCGCTGTGCTTTGATTATCACTGTAGATGGTTGGAGTAGTAAAGGGAACTTGTATTTCCTTGAGCAGGGACCGAACCCAAGATTGGGAGATGCAGCAGCCGCTAAACTTCAATGCTCTGCCTCAACACTAGATTTTGCAACAAGAGTCTGCTTGTTGGACTACCTGTAAAAGAGGTTGTTCTCGAAACAAGTAGGCACTAGAGGTGGATCTGCAATAATCCACATCAGATCCCCAATCAACATCACAGTAGGCATAGAGGGGAAATTGGTGCTTCTGCAGTCTTGGTTGAAGGAGAAGACCATGGTCAAAATTTATTTCTAGGTATCTTAGAATTTGTTTTTCAACTTGTGTATGAGAATTCAAAGGTTGTCCCATAAATTGGCAAACTTAGTTGACACTGTAATTGATTTCTGGATGAGTCATGTTGATGACTGCAGACCACTGACAATGGACCGATAATAAGTTTGAGTCATCCAGGTAGAGGAGTAGCATCGAACTTATTGTGGCCTGATTTAGTAAACCATGAATATATTTCCCTTGAGAAAGTAACAAAGAACCATTATAAAGGTGTTTTACTTCAATAGCCAAGAAATGGTCCAGTTGGCCAAGCTGTTTTATGGTAAAAATGGTGTTGAGTTTATTGATAAGAGTCTGAATTACAGTGGAGGAATGTCCCATACTGATAATACCGTCAATATATATGAGAGCAGAGGCAAATAGTAGAAGTAACGAGTACTAGCAGAGAAGTAACTTTATATAGATTCTTACATTAGTAAAATACAAAATGATATGATGATCTGCACATAGATGTCAGATAGGTAATTCAAAATGAGTTAAACTATTTTAGCATGTCAACCCCTTCACTTGAGTTAAGCAATTCTGATACATAAAACACCCAAAAAATGTAATATGTTTGTTAAAAGAGAAAAAACAAATAAAGTCATGCGTGACAAAGATTTAAACAATGTATTATGCAAGTAATCCTAGCTTAAACAATACTAAAATAATGGACTAAAATGCATCGGATAGCATGAAGTGAGAAAGTGAGAAAAAGAAAACTATTGTATTATTCTGTAAAGAATACAGAGTAGCTCCATATAATATATGGAGCAATATAAAAAGTGATAGGATCTGTTATAGATCTAACTAAATAGCGGACAGTAACTAGTTGACTAACAAAATACAGTTGGATTACTAAACAGTAAAAGAATACAGTTCACTGGGTGACAGAATGACAGAGGATTACTGTACAAAAACAGCTGTGAAGACTATACTCTGACAGAGAAAATAATTGAACTGTTAGTAAAAGTATTTCCACTTTTTTAACTACTGAAATTCCCTTGTGTCTACACTGGACGAGGAAACTGAAATTAGGTAATCTTAAGATGTCCGTATGTCCATCCAGTGATTAACCAACCTCTCTTTCTTGTATGTCTGACTCTGCTGAGCACCTATACGAAGTTACCATCAGCAACCTATGTAATTTGTTGTTATTACATGTAAAAAGTTAAATTGATTAGATCTTGATAGGCATGTGTTGTTCCTGCTTGAATACTGGATTTCGCTCTCAAAGTTTTATCAACTTTCATTTGTTTTTGGGAATTTTTTACTGTTTCATGTTTATTTAAGTTATTTGACTACTTACATTTCTGAACAGCGTAAGTTTATTGTTTTACCTGGTATATTAGCTGGAGCAAATGATCGAAGATAGTTTATGTCTTGTGTCTACATAATTCATATTTATGTAACTCGCCCTTTATTAAAAGGGAAAAAATTCAGTAATGTGATTCTTTGTGCTATTAGATCACATGGGTGGGTTGCTATTATCAACGGCTATATCAATTTATGTATTATCTCACTGCTTAGGTTGCCAATATTCTGTTTGATTTGTGGTGCCTTTTCTTTATGTTCGTGGCTTTACATTCTTAAGGAGAGAAAAAAAGAAAACACTACTGAAATATACATTTGACAACAAGCTATATTTTTTTAATTCTGACTTGTGATATTATGTTTTTTGTTCAACATCTTTAGGCTTCTTGCGCTGGCCACTTGCTTTGCAACAAAGATGCTTCATAAATATGGGATGTTACAACATAAAAAAGATACACGCATAGCAGAGAGCTGTAACAAGACCAAATTACTTCCTCTTCCACCACTTGAACCAATTAAACTACCAACTGAAGTGGATTTTACTCAGAAACTTTGTGAGATATCTCATTTCTTGGAGATAGTCCGAAATCTGCAATGTAGGCATAGATCAATATTTCAAAGGGCCAGTCAAGGATTGGTATGGTGCTCCATTGCTATGCTACTTACATTCTCCTTAAATTGGTTGGATTGTTTTTCCAGAATATTAAGTGGTGCGTTATTTCTTATATACAGGCCGACAGTGGAAAAGAGTCATCTTTAACAAGTACAAACATGTTACAGGAAGATTCTCAACTTTCAATTCTTCCATCAGATTTGGAGTCATTGGATGTGTTAAACCAACATGAACTGTCGTTGCCGCTACCAGCCAGTGACAATAATGAACATCTTGCAATGGTGCCTGTTGATTCCGATTCTCATTTGGTTACAGATGAATTTGGCAACATATCTCATTTAACCTCATCAGGAGGCATTTTACACAAGAAAGTGTTGCCTGTGGAAAATCCTAGAGAGATGATGGCACGCTGGAAGGTCGATAACCTAGACCTTAAAACTGTGGTTAAAGATGCTTTGCTCTCTGGTCGTCTTCCTTTGGCAGTTCTGCAACTGCATCTTATTCATCAATTGAATGATTTTGCTGCTGATGGAGAGCCTCACGACACATTTACTGAAATTCGGGACATTGGCAGAGCTGTTGCTTATGAATTATTTCTGAAGGTAATGTATGTAAGATTCTCATTAGCCGTTTCAAATTACAATGAAAATAACAAACCCAATGCAATTATATAGGGTGAAACCGAGCTTGCTGTTGCTACACTTCAAAGACTTGGAGAGAACATTGAATCTTGTCTTAAACAACTGCTGTTTGGCACGGTAAGAAGATCCCTGCGTGCACAGATTGCTGAGGAAATGAAAAGATATGGTTATCTAGGACCATATGAGTGGAAGATATTAGATGATATGTCACTAATTGAGGTAAGTGGAATTTATTTTTCTTAATTTTGTGGTCAGTGCATGCAGTTTAAGCGGTGGGAAGAGAAATTTCTATGAGCTGAGGCTTGTAATCTTATTTTTCTGTGCATGTGTATGAGAAGAGTCTCTATCCTAGCAGTAGCTTCTGGAAAACATATAATCACCGACTCAAAGATATCAGCAATCCATCAGGCTCTGTTTTACCAGTGGAAAATCAATTGAGGCTCTTGCGTAACCATTCATCTGATAGTCATGTCATTGAATGTGGTGAGATAGATGGAATTGTGTTCGACACATGGATTAATATTAGTGAAAGCTCATCTGCCATTGAAGTTGATGAAGATGATGCTCCTGTTGGTTATTGGGCTTCTGCTGCTGTGTGGTTTGATGCCTGGGATCAGAGAACAGTTGATCGTGTAAGTTGCTTCTCTGTTCCACGTCTGCATGTTTGTATAGATGTTAATTTTTGCTACTGATTTTTGATGAAGCCAATGATTATTAGCATTTGTCTTCTCCTTTAGAACAGTTTGGATTGTGAATTTTAAACTGATTTTATATTTGTCATTTACTAAATGATATTAAAGACCGAAAGAGGTTTCCGTAAGAACTCTTGAAATATGGGTTTATGTTGAGTGCAACATTTCTTTTGGATCAGGTTGGAAGCAAATGTGCTTATGTTTTCTTTGAGATTTGGATTTGATATGCATGTGCCTATTTCTTTCTTGAGGTCCATTAGTTTACCAACTTCGATCAGCACCTTTATAAGATCTATTTTCTATATGCTCTACTTGTTTTGGTTTGAATATCAAACCAAAGATTTCTATTCTTAGGATGAAAATTACAACTTAAAATTACTTACCCCTGTTTGTGTATCCAGTTATTGCACTGCTCTTAGTAACATTTGTTTAACTTCAAGGACATAAATCTTTTAACTATAGTAACATTATTTTTCATTATTCATTCATCTCCGTGTGTGCAGATGATATTGGATCAACCTTTTCATTCAAGCAATTCTATATTGTGGGATTCACAACTTGAATACCATGTTTGCCGTAACAACTGGAAGGAAGTCTTTAGACTGTTGAACTTGATACCTGCATATGTCCTATCAGCTGGAAGCCTTCAACTCAATTTGGATATTTTACAACCTGCCTCATCTTACGGAAGCAATATAAATATGAAGTCTTCTAATTATGGAAGTTTCTTGTGCTCTTTTGAAGAATTGGATTCTGTATGCATGGAAGTTCCAGATGTCCAATTGTTTAGGTTTTCACCAGACATATGTTTTGGGTGGATTAGGATGCTTATGGAGGAAAACCTTGCAAAAAAATTTATATTTCTGAAAGAATATTGGGAAGGGACATTGGAGATAGTAGCTCTCTTGGCTCGTTCAGGTTTCATATCTGGCACAGATAAGTTATGCGATGAGGATGATATTAATAAGACTTCATCTGTTAGAGATGGAGCTGCACAAGCTTTGCATAAAATATTTGTACATCACTGTGCACAATATAACTTGCCAAATCTTTTGGACCTTTACCTTGACCAGCACAATCTGGTCCTCGACAACGATTCACTTTATGCATTACAGGAAACTACAGTAAGTTTCTTTATGTCCATTATTTGTTATTGTTTTGTATGTTGATCTATTCTGATTATTTTTTTTTTTGGTCTTTATTATTTCAAAATTTGATGCTTGGGTGCTTCCATAAGAGGCTGATGCACTGAAATTTGTAGGTTATGTTCCATATTTTTTGGTGGTTTTCAAACTTCATTAAATCTGTGGTATTACAATACAATTTTAGTTACTAGTTCAGGTTACCTCTTTCTTTGAGAAAAGAAGAGATTCCATAAGATGAAGTGAAAAAACATAACAGGAATATGGACAACAGGGGATCCTCTATTGAGGGAAAAAGGAAAACGAAGTGGAGAAAAGTTATCATTAGTGCAAAGCTGCTCAATCCCTGTGAACATAAGAAGCTTTAGTGTTGTGCAAAATTCCTTATTTCCCATTCATTATTTTATTCAACCTCATTTTTTCAAAACCTTTATGTTAACATGATGTTTGTTTTTAAGAGGTTTCAGCGTTGAGCATTAATACACATTGCCTCTTAACAGGTTGATTGTGAATGGGCAAGATGGCTACTCTTATCGAGAGTCAAGGGGTGTGAATATGAAGCCTCACTTGCCAATTCTCGATCGATAATGTCACGTAATTTAGTTCCTAGAAGTGACCTCAGTGCTCTGGAGTTAGATGAAATAATTCGAACTGTTGATGACATTGCTGAAGGAGGGGGAGAAATGGCAGCCTTGGCAACTCTAATGCATGCTGCTGTCCCAATTCAAAAGTGCTTAAACAGTGGTGGTGTAAATCGGCATAGTAATTCCTCTGCCCAGTGCACACTGGAGAACCTTAGGCCAACTTTGCAAAAGTTCCCCACTTTGTGGCGCACACTTGTTGGGGCATGTCTTGGACAAGATACAATGGCCTTGCTGGTCCCTAAAGCAAAAACTGGTTAGCTATTAAACTCATTTTTTGGTAACCCGCTCACCCTATTCTCCTAAGTTATTTGGGCACTTAAACTAACCCTATTATTTTTTGTTGTCAATTTTTTTCTTTTGCAATTTTGCAATGCAGCTTTATCAGACTATCTTAATTGGCGTGATGAGATCTTCTCCTCTAACGGACGTGATACTTCACTTTTGCAAATGCTTCCTTGCTGGTTTCCTAAGCCTATTCGAAGATTGATACAGCTTTATGTGCAGGTTTTTTTTACTATTCTTTTCAATGTGATTTTATCTTTCTTGTTTGGATTCAAATAACACAAGTCTGTATTGCTTCTTTGAAAATACTCTGCTTTTTGTGCCGTGTTAGGACAGCTTCATCTCCAATCTCTTGTTCTCTTCTGTTCGTTTTTAAGTACCTTACGCGGTCGAGTAGTTTGCATGCTGTTACAGAATCAATTCATGTATATTTATGCAATTCAAGTTATTTAGTTTTTCATTACATTATAGGGTCCTCTTGGATTACAATCATTTTCCGAGTTTCCTATTGGGGAAACTTTGCTACACAGAGACATCGATTTATTCATAAGTGCTGATGTACATGCTGAGATAAGTGCAATATCTTGGGAGGCCACTATCCAAAGACACATTGAAGAACTATATAGTCCTTTACTTGAGGTATGGGCTTTTAATTTGATTGCTTGTTTCTCTCTTATTCTCGTTGTCTCTGTTACGAGGATTTATTGTGTGCCTTGCCATTTTTGTTCTCAATTTTTGTTTTCGTAATTTTTCTCTCTTGAAAACTGCTAAGAAATGCTGCACTTCCTAAAGCTTGTTAGGTATATAGTATTGGCAGTTTTATTGGTACTATGGATTCCAATTGCAACATAGTATGAGGAACTCAATTGACTTGGTTCAGCCAGCCACCTAGCTGGTCTGATTATGCGCAATCGTTTCCAACAACTTATGTTTAGCTCAAGATTCTAGCATGGCGTGATGCAGTTTTGTTTGCATGACCATTTTGAAATATAGTCAAATAAATTGTGACGTGTGTAAATAATGAGATAAGCTAATTGGTGGTGGATAAAAGATAAGTTGATTAGGGTTTCACTGTTTGCAAGCACAAAAAAAGAAGGTTGGGTAAAGAATTGGATATGGGTATTTTCTAAAATTATTATTATTATTTCTTTCCTATTATTATTATTATTATTATTATTATTATTATTTCTTTCATATTATTATTTTATTATTTAGATCTGTCCCTCCTATTCCCTTCTTATTACAAGATAAAATCTGTCCTTTACAAACCAGAAGTTAATTGAGAAAAACTTCATCTTGAGTCTTACTATCTCTCTGATATGGATCACCATCTTATATTTATTTCTTCTCATATTTATAAAATAGTAACTCGTTTAACTGTTGGACTAGCAAAAAGCAAGCAGTTACCCAATGACTTTCTCCCCTTGTTATTTTTTAGTTCTTCTAACCTGGTTCATATCTAATTTTCTTCTTATATCAGAATGATTACATGTCACATGTACTATGCTGACTGGTAGATGGTGTCACATTAGTTTGCAGGAAGTTTGGTTTGCTGGTAGCTATTATGATTTTCGAAAATTAGTCTACAACATGAGATTCAATATTTGTTTCTCCCTAGTGTTAGTTATGTGAAGCTCTCTAAAGAGCACATATCATGTATTATGTTTGTTATACTGTGAAGAACTGACAATTGTCAATTAGGGACGATTCTGTATCTTCGATCTTGTGTGTTTTCCACCAAACATATTTCTCATGCTTCATGTTTGACCTCAATAGCTAATTACATTTCTTTCGAATTTCTTTATTTTGTGGCTACAAACTAAACGAGTATCCTTGTGTGACTGAATTGTATGCAGTTTCTGGTGCTGTAAGACTTAATAATTATGTGACAATTTTCTTTAGGGTCAAAGGCTTTTTCCCTAATCAAATGTTATTATAGGAAGCAATGTTATGCAGTAAACAAACACAACAAAAAATCTGCATGAATTTCTCATAATTCAGTAGTTGTTGGATAAGTCAGAAGTGTCAGGGGTCATCAATCTGTCCAAAATTCAATAACCGTTCCAACAAAATATTCTGGTTGTGTAATATTTTTCCATTTTCGAAGCTTGACATATGGCAGTTGTTACAAGTGCAAATATGCAATTTGTTGTGTTCCATTCCAATTATAGTTTGATATTGTATTGATGTAATTTGAATTAATTTTTCAGGAAAATGAATTTGGGGTTGAGCATCTTTTGCATCGTGGACGAGCACTGGCAGCTTTTAACCAAATTCTTGTCCACAGAGTTCAAAATCTGAAGTCAGAAGAGGAATCTAGTACTTCAGCTCATGGACAAACGAACATTCAATCAGATGTTCAAACACTTCTTTCTCCACTAGAACAAAGTGAAGAGACTCTACTTTCATGTGTGAGTTTTTTTATATAGATTTTCTGATTATCAACATGAAATGAGTTATAATTAAAACAAATCAATGCATTATCTGCAATGCTAAAAAATATGTGCCTTTTCACTGGATAAAATGCTTTGCGCTGATGATAAATTTCATAATTGGCAATGGCATTACTCCCAAGCTCAGCTAGGAATCTATTTGTCAAGAACAAATTCAACCTAAAAGTTAAAAAATGTTTGTCTCTAACATGCCCTATATGAGTATTTTGAGCTTTAAGCATGAAAAATATCCCAGCCCATTTCATTTTATGCTATGGTTTAATGTAATTATGATAAAAATGGGTGGCAAGGATTGGCTTTTGGCCACTTGGTCATTGGGGCTTTGGGACCTCTTGAAGAACCGATGAACCTAAATGTTTAAGCTGTTTGGTTAAGAGCATTATGAATGATGCTTTATGTAACCCTTCATTTGGTATTCTATCAATTTTATGTTACTTTTGGAATTTGGATTTGAACCTAAATCAATTTTACAAAACTGACTTATAAATAAGGGTTACTCATACTTGTATAATGTAATTTGATTATATCTCTAGTTGATATGAAATCTCTAACACATCTTCCTCACATTGAGGAAGCCTAAAGTTTGTAAAAAAATCTGTGGGTGATTCAAAGATGACTCAACAGAGGATGTCCTGATGGGCCCAACAACATTTGTTATATAGATTCTAATACCATCTTAGAATTTAGGGTTAGGTTTAACTCAACATTATAAAACCAATTTGTATGTGAGAGTTGCTTCCTACTTATCTACTTTAATTTGGTTATATCTTTACATGTAGTTGGATTTCCTATAGATACATCTTAGGATTCCTTTTGATTTTGATGCTGGAGATTCTCCCATATTATTTCCTTATATGTAATTTTACATTCATGAAAAATACAAAAAATTGAATCTCATTGAAGTTTTGAATGGTATATTGAAAACTGTTCCTAAATTTTCAGGTTTTGCCAACTGCTATTATGCATTTTGAGGATTCCATGCTTGTTGCTTCTTGTGCTTTTCTTTTGGAGTTATGTGGTCTATCTGCCAACAAATTGCACGTAGATATTGCTGTGCTAAAACGAATATCTTTATTTTACAAATCAATTGAAAATAATGAAAATCTTAGGCAATTATCGCCTAAGGGTTCTGTGTTTCATGCAATATCCCATGAAGGTGATGTAACAGAATCACTTGCTGGAGCTTTAGCTGAAGAATATTCGCACAAGGATTCTCCTGTAGTTGCTACTGAAACAGGAGCTGTAGGTAAACAACCTTCACGAGCTCTTATTCTTGTCTTGCACCATCTGGAAAAGGCTAGCCTTCCACGGTTGGTTGATGGAAAAAGTTATGGATCATGGCTATTAAGTGGAAATGGTGATGGAAATGAGTTAAGATCTCAACAAAAGACTGCTAGTCAGCACTGGACTTTGGTAACAAATTTTTGTAGATTGCACCAGCTTCCATTAAGTACCAAATACCTTGCTGTATTAGCCAGAGACAATGATTGGGTATGTTTCTATTTTTTGTTTCTTTGATTGACTACTCAAACTATGATCTTATGACTTTTTGGTTCCTGTCAGATTGAATTTTTGACTGAAGCCCAGGTTGGAGGATATTCATTTGATACAGTAGTCCAAGTGGTGAGTCTTGTTCCCTAACTTTACTCAACATCATGTTTAAACCATGTATACAATGTTAAAGTGAGATTGTTCTACTTTGAATCTATCTGTGATTGTGAATGGTAGGCATCAAAGGAGTTTAGTGATCCACGTCTACGACTTCATATGTTAACAGTTTTGAGGGGAATGCAGTCAAAGAAAAAGGCAAGCTCTGCTTTGTTCTTGGATACACTGCAGAAAGACAATGAAACAACCCTTCCTGATGAAAACATGTGTGTTCCAGTTGAACTCTTCCAAATATTAGCAGAATGTGAAAAGCACAAATCTCCTGGAGAGGCTCTCTTGAGGAAAGCAAAAGAATTGTCCTGGTCAATATTGGCTATGGTCGCTTCATGTTTCCTTGATGTCTCTCCATTATCATGCCTGACAGTTTGGTTGGAAATTACTGCAGCAAGGTGACTGGGACTGTTTATAAGTAAAAGGATAGCTTCATAATTATCTTCTGTTTTTTAAAATAGATTTAGCCATTTCTGATGTGAAGGGCTTGCGGTTTTGTGTGATTTAATTTGTATTGAGCTTGAGCATATGAGTAGGCAAAAATCTGTCTGCCTTTCTATCTATATTTTAGGACAAAGTAACTGCTTAAATGATATTGAAAATCTTACACACAGAAGGAATTAATCTTTTTGTGACTGGTTTACTCAAAATACACTGCTGAATTAAAATTTCCATCATAAATATTACATTCATAAAATTTTACATTCATCTAAAATCTTTTATATTTCATCATCACATGTTAAAACTAGCATTCAAATTCAATATATCTAGTTTCGTGTTTATTGGTGTCCATTTTTTTAAAAGAATTGGTAAGGCTAGAGCAACATATTCCAATCCACTAGTAGAATAAGGCTTGTTGTATAATTCAACAATTGGGCTGAAAATTCAGATTATATGATGAATTGTTAAAGCTCTGAGCACTGAGACACGGACCCAAATATTTACATAGACTTCAATCATTGAAACTTGTTACTTTTTTTGTGGACAGAGAAACTTCATCCATTAAGGTGAATGATATCGCTTCCCAGATCGCAGATAATGTTGGAGCAGCTGTAAATGCTACTAATGCCCTTCCTGTAGGTGACAGAGTAGTTACATTTCATTACAACAGGCAGAGTCCTAAACGACGACGGTTGATAACTCCTGTTACACTTGACTCCTCTGCTTCTGCAATATCTGATGTCTCTCGCACTTCTACAAGTGAAAAAAAAATTGATTCCCAAGGTAAAGCTGTGGAGAATGATAGAAAAGTAGAACATTTTGGATGCATTAACGTTCCAAGTGATTCCGATGAAGGACCTGCTTCCCTTTCAAAGATGGTTGCAGTGCTTTGTGAGCAGCAATTGTTTTTGCCTTTGCTCAGGGCATTTGAGATGTTCCTACCATCATGCCCCTTGCTACCATTCATCCGTGCTCTTCAAGTATGCCAACTCATTTAAAATTTCTTCATTTAATGTAGACTTCTGAATAGTGGATACTATGTTCAAGTGTCGGTGTCGGTTACTTTTTACGTCTGTTTCTTGACTTTCTTTCACTCGGTACTTTTTTAAGGTAAATTGCACTTTATTCCCTTGTAGTCTGTTAATGTGGATTTTTATTTGTTTCTTCAGGCATTTTCACAAATGCGCCTCTCAGAAGCTTCTGCCCATTTGGGTTCTTTTTCTGCACGAATTAAGGAAGAACCAATGTACTTACAGCCAAATGTAGGAAGAGACACACAGATTGGGGCATCGTGGATTAGTTCTACTGCTTCAACAGCTGCTGATGCTGTGCTTTCAACCTGCCCATCTCCTTATGAAAAAAGATGCCTACTGCAACTTCTTGCTGCTACGGACTTTGGTGATGGTGGATATACTGCAGCATACTATCGAAGGGTCTATTGGAAAATTAATTTAGCAGAGCCTTTACTTCGTAAAGATAATGAGTTACATTTGGGTGATGATGAAATTTTAGATGATGCTTCACTTTTATCTGCACTAGAGAATAATAGGCACTGGGAGCAGGCACGGAACTGGGCCAAGCAGTTGGAGGCCAACGGTGCACCCTGGAAATCTGCTACGCATCATGTTACTGAATCTCAGGTAATACTTATAGGTTATAAACCTGTTTGTGACCTTAGTCTCGATTGAGGCGAATTCTTCAGCCTATATTAAAACCTTAATCAATTGAATGGTTTATGACGAAGCCCATTATGGCTAATTCCAGGTTCCTTCATGTTTATATTATTACAGATTCTTTAAGTGACTGCTCTTTGTAATTATATTGGCATTATAGACTCCTTTTTATATAGGCACTATGTTGGCAATTGTAAATTAGTATTTTGAACATGAGTAATGTTTTGTCATATAAAACATCTTTTTGTTTAATCGGTATGTTATGTTCTGTTACGTGCACATAATTGTGCAATTGATTTATCATGTTGGTTTGACTCATACTTAAAATTCTGCTTTAGATGATCATTTCGTTTGATCAATGGATGGCTATTAGAGTAATAGAGTTCTTCTCTAATGTTTTCTATAAGCTCTGATTGGATGAATGTCACATCGGTGTAGTTGGTTAGGATCTCACAAATTATGTTCATTTGCCAGCTAACCAATCAGCTTACAAGGATCCTAACAAACTCTTATTACAAACTATGTTGATGTGGAAATTAGCCAATCAACTTACAGACAATATTAGGAAGAACTTTAGCAAAATATTGTGTTGAAATTGAGTTTTTATGGACAAATTTCATATTTTAAACATTGGACATTACTGAAGAATTATAAATTCACTTGAATACTGAATTTTCTCAAATTTTCAGAAAATCTGAGTTCTGGTAGAACTTACAATTTATTATCCATTTTTATGAGAATTTTCTTTGATGCCTTTATCAACTTTAGTTGATAGATTGCACATTTCTCATCAACACTTTTTCCTCATATTTTTCTGCCCCTTTTATAAATGTTAGGCTGAATCTATGGTAGCTGAATGGAAGGAGTTTCTTTGGGATGTGCCAGAAGAGAGGGTTGCATTATGGAACCACTGCCACACACTCTTCATCAGATATTCCTTCCCTTCTCGACAAGTGTGTTTGGTTTCTAGTCCACTACTACAGTCAATGTTCAGCTAAAGATATCTTCTATATTGCTTTATGCTGAAATTTTATCTTTGTTGTAATTATTTCAGGCTGGTTTATTTTTTCTTAAACATGCTGAAGCTGTTGAGAAGGATCTCCCTGCAAGGGAGCTTCATGAACTTTTGTTACTTTCTCTGCAATGGCTGAGTGGGATGATAAGTCTTTCCAACCCGTATGAAACATATTCAAGAATTAGTGAACTACTTTCTGTTTCAATTTTAGTTATCATTACTTATAATATTGTTGAATTTTTCAGTGTCTGTCCATTGCAACTTCTGCGTGAAATTGAAACGAAAGTGTGGCTCTTAGCAGTTGAGTCTGAGACTCAGGTGAAGAGGGACGGTGATTTCAATTTTACCTTTTCTACTAGGGAGAGTGGTATCAAGAACGACTCCAGTATAATTGACCGAACAGCAAGCATAATAGCAAAGATGGACAACCATATAAATACAATGAAGAGTAGAACTGTTGAAAAATATGAGTCCAGGGAAAATAACCAAATCCCTCACAAGAATTTTGTGATAGATGCTGGTCTTTCAACTACTGTTGGTGGGAATACAAAGACAAAAAGAAGGGGCAAAGGATACATGGCATCAAGGCGTCCACCTCTTGAATCAGCAGATAAAAGTGCTGATACTGATGATGTCTCTAGTACTATTAATTTGAAAAATGAGTCGCAGTTGCAAGATGAAAACATTAAAGTTGAAATGTCCTTTTCTAGATGGGAGGAAAGGGTTGGAACAGCAGAGCTGGAAAGGGCTGTACTTTCTTTACTAGAATTTGGGCAAATTGCAGCCGCCAAGCAACTGCAATACAAATTCTCTCCTGGTCAAATACCAACTGAGTTTAGACTTGTTGACGCAGCCTTGAAGCTTGCTGCTAATTCAACTCCTCCTACCAATGTATCAGTGTCAATGCTTGATGAGGAAGTGCGTTCAGTTATGCAGTCATATGGTATACTGAATAACAAGCACTATGTTGACCCACTGCAGGTAATTGTCCAACCAGACCCTACTTCACGCTGTTATTGCAAGTGTTTTTTTTTTTTTTTTCTTTACTGACAAGATGTGTATAAATATAATATTGTGGACATGCAATGCTAGGTTTTGGAGGGTTTGGTGACTATTTTCACCAAAGGCAGTGGGCGTGGGCTATGTAAGAGAATAATAGCAGTTATAAAAGCTGCAAATACCTTGGGCCTCTCATTTTCTGAGGCATTCAACAAACAACCAATTGAACTGCTACATCTCCTTTCTCTTAAAGCACAGGATTCCTTTGAGGAGGCCAACTTTCTGGTGCAGACTCATCCAATGCCAGCAGCAAGTATTGCTCAAATTCTCGCAGAATCTTTTCTAAAGGTTTGGTTCATCATTTTGTTTCAATCTCTATTCATAATGATTTTGCATGGCATGGTATGTTGTAATTGGTAAATGTCTTAGACATCACTCCTAGTCATAGATAAATTTTTTGTGGGCATGTTGCGGATATTTGAATATAGTCCCACAGATATTAACCAGGATATGTGAACTGGTGTCATTTTGACTCATTTTTTATTTAACGTGTAGTTAAGAAGCTGTCTGTTTAACGACTACTTAGATACAACTTTGCTATATTAATAAGGTCCATATAACTATATTTCTATGTTTTGCCAGGGTGTGTTGGCTGCACATCGTGGAGGATATATGGATTCACAAAAGGAGGAAGGGCCTGCTCCTTTGCTGTGGAGATTTTCAGACTTCTTGAAGTGGGCAGAGCTTTGTCCCTCTGAACCAGAAATCGGGCATTCTTTAATGCGTTTGGTGATTACTGGGCAAGAAATACCACATGCGTGTGAGGTACCATGTTGATAGTTGTTAGTCTAGCAATTTCTTTCACTAATATGTTCAGAAAATGAGTAAATGGTGAATTAAAATTAGGTTGCTGGTGGGAAAATTCTAATTCATATTGATTTTTGGATGATAGATGAAGTCCTTTGTGATGTGATACCCCTTATTCTTTGTTTTGTTTGATTATGGACGAAATTCATTAAGATGAAGAAAAGAATGACATGAATGTAGATAAGCTAATCAATCCCTCAACATGTCTGTGAGGGACGTCCTTTGAAAAGACCATGTACTTTACCCCATGTGGAAGCCAAGCACCTAATCTTATCCCAAAGACTCTGCTCTTGGGAAGAGATATCCTTAGAACCTGATAGGGACCTGGGTATCATGGGGTGCCTACGTCCCAATTAAGTAGTATTGGATACTCGGTGGAATATTTAAGTGTTTGGTTCTCCCCATTTAATAGCTAGGTCTTAAGGTTGGGTTCGTTCAGTGCTTGGGTACTTATCAATTGAATCAAAGTTGACTGTTGGTGTCTCAGAAAGGGCTATGTAGGGTCTTGATCGGTGGAAGGTTTTGGCCAACAAGGTAGTTGAGTGAAGTGTCATTGATGTTGGCTCTTAGTGTTGGTGCTGTGATAGGGCTTGGGCTTATGGGATACTCATTTAAGTGTCTGAGTCTCCTCCCTTAATAGCTAGCTTTTCAGGGTGGATACCCTAAGTGCTTGAGAACTTTACCAAAACCACCCTTTTGTGACAAAATGTAGCAATCATTGCAATTTACCAAACTTTTGTGTCTTTCTCTGGTCCAAAAAATATCAAAAACCCAAACAAACAAAGAAATCCATATAACAGTGGCAGCAGAATAATATAAGAGCAGGCGAGTCTCAGATCTTAATTGCCTTGTGTCTACACGCTTGAAAGTAGAAACGTGTCATTGGCATTAATTCTATTAACAACAGTTGTTCGAATAACAGTCTTTGAGAGAGATTTAGACTCCCAAAGGGGTTTATTTTGGTGGAATGTTTCTCTATTCAATTACTAGTACTGGAGAAGAAACAGAAACCACTTAAAAGAACCTTCAATTTAGAGGAGAGGGAATTGAAGCAACAAAATTTTATTTATCATCACATTTAGATTTCTATTACAAACACCGAAGTTTATAGGTATAAGTTGCTTGCCCTGCAAGGAGCAGAAGCAGTTACAGACAATTACAGTTACAGTCAGCTGTCACATGCCAGCTACAGCTGGCTGGGTGAACTACCTGAAAACTAGCTCAGTACAATATTCACACATTTTCTAACCAAAAATGGTTGTCATTCCATTAACGGAGTCATACAGTAGCCAATAATTGACTCATCATTAGCTGGTGTGTGGCAGAATTTTAGTTGTAGAAATAATAAACTTGTATGTTTGTGTAGGGAAAGAAAGACCCAAGACATACCAAGTTATAGAACTAGTTTACTATCAGAGTGAGATAAGTGAATCGGAATCTTTAAATCTCAAATTGTAAGGATTAAATGACCACTTACACACTTTTAGGGCCCTAAACATTATTACAAGATCTTATCTTCTATATTTTCTCTTTATCCAATGACAACTTAACAGCTGATGGTATATGTCCCCGTTCCTTTGCATTATTGAAAGCTGTAGTAATCTGGATATAGAATATCTAAATGATTCTGGCTGAGTCTTTACTTTTCCTGAAGCTGACACTATTCTTTCCTGTAAATTTGGTATTTTCAGGTTGAGCTTCTCATTTTATCTCACCATTTCTACAAATCATCTTCTTGTCTTGATGGAGTTGATGTTCTTGTGGCCCTTGCTGCAACTAGGGTTGATGCTTATGTTTTGGAGGGTGATTTTCCATGTTTGGCGCGCCTGATAACTGGAGTTGGAAATTTTTATGCTCTCAATTTCATTCTTGGCATTCTTATAGAAAACGGTCAATTGGATCTTCTTCTTCAGAAGTACTCTGCTGCTGCAGACACAAACACTGGAACTGCTGAGGCTGTCAGGGGATTTCGAATGGCTGTTCTTACATCCTTGAAGCATTTCAACCCTAATGACCTTGATGCATTTGCCATGGTTTGTGTTTTTTAGTGCTGCAAGAAATGAATATATAGATGAATGATTGTATGCTGCTAACATACAATTTATTATGTAAATATATTGAATTAGTCAGTACCTTTACATTATAATTTAGTCTAAGTGTATGCTTCGTTTTGACCCATTTAGTCAAATTTTTATTTTTAATGACTCGGGGATTATTGAAATAGAGTCCTGTTAACCCACTACATAATATGTTATGTCAATAGCATGGCACTGCATATTATGTGATATTTTAATAGCTTCTTCAAGCAGAGACTTTAAAAGTTGACAAATTGCTCTTTTTTGCATGCTCAAAAAATTTTTCTTTTCATTTTCTTGGTTCTTCTTTTCTACAAATCAATGAAGTTTAATTTCTTTCAAGCTAAAGCAAAGAAACTACATTAAAATGTGATAATTTATTGATTGTAATTCTGTTCTTCAGGTCTACAATCATTTTGATATGAAGCATGAGACAGCGGCTCTTTTAGAGTCACGTGCAGAGCAATCATGTGAGCAGTGGTTCCGCCGCTACAACAAGGACCAGAATGAAGACTTACTGGATTCCATGCGCTACTACATTGAAGCTGCTGAAGTTCACTCTTCTATCGATGCTGGCAATAAAACACGTAGAGCTTGTGCTCAGGCTTCCCTTATGTCCCTTCAAATACGAATGCCAGATTTCCAATGGCTTTATAGATCAGAAACCAATGCTAGACGAGCGTTAGTTGAGCAGTCTCGATTTCAAGAAGCCCTGATTGTAGCCGAAGCTTATAACCTGAACCAGCCAAGTGAATGGGCTTTAGTACTCTGGAACCAGATGCTTAAACCGGAAGTAATGGAGGAGTTTGTAGCTGAATTTGTTGCAGTTTTACCTCTTCAGCCTTCAATGCTGATCGATTTAGCAAGATTCTATAGAGCTGAAGTTGCTGCCAGAGGGGACCAATCCCATTTCTCTGTCTGGCTTACAGGGGGAGGATTGCCGGCTGAATGGGCTAAATATTTAGGAAGATCATTCAGATGCTTATTGAAGCGAACAAGGGATTTGAGGTTGCGGATGCAGTTGGCTACAGTGGCAACTGGGTTTGGGGATGTCATTGATGCTTGCGCAGAAGAAATGGATAAGGTCCCTGACAATGCAGCGCCTCTAGTGCTGAGGAAGGGTCATGGTGGAGCCTACCTCCCTTTAATGTGAAACTTTCTACTTTAGATCATCAAAATGATCTGACGTTCACGATGGATAGCAAGTTGGTTCTTGACCTTTAACCATTGATGGATTCAAAACAAATTGGGGATTATTGCTGCAAACATTAAAGATGGGAAGCAGAGACCTGAAGTGTTGATAATTGAAATCGGATGGTTAGTTGATAGAAGTGCGATGTATATTTTTTGGTTGAGTAAATGCTTGATGGTTGTATATTATGCCAACTGTATCTAGCTCATTCTTGTAAAACACTATTCTAGTTTTGTTTTCTCCATTTTTTTGCAGGGAGGAGAGAGTAGTTTCTTGTCGCTTTTGAGGCTAGTAGAATAGAATGTTCAATTTGTTTCTTTTTTTGCCTCCAAAATGTATAGTTCTTGTACATCAAATATAAAATTCCATTTATCATGTTTTACATGCTCCAATTCTTTACACAATATTTGTGCCCGAGTGCAGTTTTCTCATTCGTAATTCTCTAATTTGGCCGGTGGATTTCCCTAGTGGTTACACATTTTATGTTGATACATTATGAAAATAATCAATATAGTGAAAAACTCATTTTCGATTTTCATCGTCTGCTTCAGCGATAATCAAAGTATTGTGAACTAGATTAACTTCTAATCTAACTGGACATAAGAAACTATTGCCTAAATTTCTTTGAATTATAACATGTTACTGAGTCCATATCGTTACAGTTTTACATCACAGACTCAACAGTTCCGCCTCCTTTTGATGTGGCTGAAGCTCATGAGTATTTGTTTGTGATAAACCCGCATGTTGATCTCTAACTACTGTGTTCTATAAAAGTATATGCTTAGACGGAGAAGCCGAAACAACGTGAATGAAGTTTAGTCTTTCCTTTAGGGTGATTATCAATTAGATATAGTTATTGAAAAAAATATAATTAAATTTAACTGATATTTTCTTTGATTGTTTTCTAACGAGAAACAATTTATTTTACCTTCTAACTTCATTTATAAGTATTTATAAAAATATTAAATTAATACTACTCTAGATAATTGGCTAGCCAAATTAATATCAACATCTTTTTAAGAACCGCATTTGATCTCACATTACAAAGGGACTAGACGAGTGTCTATTGTTTTTCCTTGACTATTATGAAGATTGCAGTAATCGGTAGAATCTAATTTAAATGCACTGATTGTGTTATTAAAAGTTATTTTTAGTTATATAATTGTTATTTTTTAATTGGTAAAAAATATAAAGAAAACTTTATAGCATAAATTATAAACTCGAAATCAGTACTCTTGAATCTTTGACGAAAAAATAAATGCAATCGGCTTAAAAATTTACAACAAAATATCCAATCTCTTCACGTCTCGAATGTTTGAGGACCTGAGTATCAAATAGATTATAATACAATTCGAAATACCCATTATAATTCTCCAAAGAATCAAGGAATCCTAATCTCAATTCTTATTAATATCATGCTTCTCAAAATTTAACACATAAAATCATTTCAGCAATTGAACAATGTTATAGCTCACGAACAAGCAGGAAGTGAAATAATCGAATACTATTTTCTCTCTAACGTTTAAAATTGGAAAACAAAACTTAAAGAGAATACACTGTATTTAAGAAGATATTTCTCTTGGCAAAAGGCACCTAGATAGGCTAGGAAAAAAACTATTTATCTTTACTTTTGTCTGAGTATGTGTTCTGAGATACTGTAGGACGCCTCTCAGCAAGAAAACGTTTTGTACTCTCAAGGACACCAAAGAATATTGAACCACCGATGCCTATCCATAGTACTCTTGGACCAATACCCTGCAGTAAATACAAAAATATAGTTTATAAGCACCAAAATAGATATCTTGCCATGAAGCTGCACCCTACATTGGATCATGCTATTTTACCACTCAAGTTATACGATGTATGGATGAAAACACACAAAATCTTACCTTCAAAAAGGCACGAGGTCCTTCTTCCTTAATAATGGTTTGAACACAATCAGCAATACCCTTATACTGGTTTGCAGAGCCCTTGAGGAAGAAAATAGGAATTTGTGAATGGCTTGATAAATCACACTGAATATTCTCATTGATTTAGTTCTGGATTACTCCCACACACAAGGTATCATTTGTGTGTGGATGTAGATGGCTATCTTGTAAAAAAATATCATAAAAAAAGGAACAGGATCATAGCTTACTTGAACCATTAACCTTGTCTTGATGACATCAAGGGGGGTAGTTATAGCTCCAGTTAGTGCACCTACAAGAAACAATGCAGTTAGTCATCAAGACTGAAAAAACCTCAAGACTCGAGTACCACATCAAGCCTAATCTATGTGGTATTCCGAACATATATTATAACATCATTTATACTTGTTATCTTAACTTTTTCTTTATAGCATGCAGTGGGATCATGAATAAGTGATATAATACTTTGCTATGAAAGCATAATGTTTGTAGATCAGGAAACCAAAAGAAAAAATATTCAGGTTCTCTCCCTAATCCTCTATCTTCTTTCATTTTTTACTGATAACCAAAGCATCAAATGGGGAAAGAATGTAACTTATCACCTTGCAAAGAAACTTAACAAGATACATGCATAAATTGTAAACAAAAAAGGCTATTTGTGTCAAACAACCATACAACTTACAAGATTAATTCAATGGTGGGGATAAAAAACTAGAAACTTTTAAATCCCTCGTGGAAAAAAATCTCAGCCTAGAACATGAACCCATCATAAGCTATTAGAAATTAAACTTAGCATGTACCTATATCCACATATTACTCTATAATAACTATATAAAGATATGCCTATAAGGCATGCATTTACCTGCAAAAGCACCAATAATTGCATTTTCTGGATCATTCAGATTTCTTCGTGCCTAACAAAAAGGAATGTAAGACTTAAACTACGTAAGGAAATCAAAAATTATTTTATTGATAATAACCATATAAATTACATTCTCAAAAACCAAATTCTAAAATAAGAAAATAAAAGTATACTGAAACTAATAGGAAGATTCTAAGAATATTTCTCCTAATCAAGAGGCATGGATATTTTTATCCTAATAATCTGCTACTTACAACACTCTCTCTCAAGTTGGTAAATGAAAATCAATCATTCTCAATCAACCATCCTCTTTCCCTCCTTTATCTTCCCTTCCATCCTCTCTCCCTCCCTTTCTATCATACAAAATTACCCAGCAAAGTTTGACAAACACACTGGTTGTCATAACAGCAGTGAATCCATCGTACATCAGAGTATAAAATACAAATTCTTCATCACAGAAAAACTAAACAACAACACTGTCTTGGAAGGAAATATTTTCTGGCTAAAAACTATAACAAGAGAACGGGAATGAAAATATGAAATTTGTGTCAGATAAACAAAAATACAAAAAACAATATGGATGCTTCTAAAACACATGAAGATAGAACTTGAGGAATTTACCGCAAGCATATAACCTATTCGTATCTGCTCATAGATGCAAAATTGAATAGCATCAAAGGGTAAATCTCGCAACAAAAAAGATCCGTACCCCTGTCATTTCAAAGATCAATATTAGAGAAACATTTTAACATATGGTTGCAAACTTGGGGAATATAATTTATCAAAAATGTTTGGAAGGAAGTGAGGGTGAACTTCATACAGCATAAAATCCTTTAAAGCCTTCCTTAGAAGCAATAAAGCGAACGGCACCAGCAGCTGAAGTAAACTGCCCAGTTTGCATTCGTTGCTTGATAACCTGAGGAGCATGTGGTCCAGTGAAATGGTTACCGTGGAATTGTCTCTTTTACAAATTAAGAGAATTTACTTACCTCTGTTGGAACACGAATCAATGAAGCAGCAATGCCCCCAATGGCACCTGCAGTCTAATGAGATTGAAAAACAGAGATTTTTATCCCCATAAAAATAGATAAAGTATAACTTAAAGAAGAGTGGATGCCAGCAACAAAAAATGATAAATAGACAAAGCATCAACTCCATTACACGGCAAATATAAGCCAGAGGCTTCAGAAGACCAATTGGCCAAAATTCAGACTTTTCTAAAGCAGTAGTAACAGAAGGGTCTTTAATTTACTTAAATTTCAGTATGCCCTTCGTAATATTTGGAGAAAAGACAGATACTTTTTTTCTCTCTTATTCATATATGGGATATGAACTGGGAGTTTGGTTTGGCAATATCAACTACTCTGCAATAATTTAAGAGAAAACAAGAGAAAAATAGGGGATGAAAAACTGACACCTAATTCTGATGTGAATTGGACAATTTAGATCTTGTAATAATTTTAACTTATCTTCCTAACTTTCAATTCCTAACAAACATTTACACCGATATCTACATATCAATGCTAATATAAGAAGTATCTTACCAAATGACTAAAAGCACTCAGATTTTCAGGAAATATCCTCAGCAATTTCTGCTTTATAGGTTCATAAACTCCCACAAATAAAGCAGATGCCCTGCACATTCAAAAGCAACAAAAAAGGTGTGAAGGAAAGAAGCTAGATTTATTAATGATTTTATCCCTTCATAAGCATGAAATATAAACTTGTGAAAATAACTTACATAAACGAGGGGAAGAAACTCTTTGGCTTTCAATATGCATAAAAATAAATAAATAGTTACTTTACTCCAAATGATTCTACTCTTTCAAATAATGTTAAGTGGAACTCAATCATCCTTTTGTAAAAGCAACACAAAATACAAGGTTAAGTAAGAATACTCCTGGGTGCACCAACTGAATTGTTTCAGGTTCACAATTTGTCCAGAAATTCTACAATATATTACTTTTTATAGGTGAACTAGAAACCAAAAAGGGTCGGGGGAGCCTGATGCTGTAAAGCTTTTGATATGCACAGGGTCCAGTCCAGGTAGTACAACCAAAGCAGAAATTAATTCAATTTTGGGAATACTTTAGTCTTCTTACTTCACAACTTTCAATTAAAAGCCGAGTAGGCATAATTTATGTAAATAAATAGGATCTAAAAATATGTCATCCACAAATCAACAATAACAATCAAACTTTATCCAACTAGAGAGAGATATAAATGCAAATATCCTAATGCAAGAATCTAAGACCATAACAGGGTTGAGATCCTTGCACAATACCGAATGAGCTACCAAGAATCCACAAGTGGAAACTAGAGAAGAAATTATATCGGGGGCACATTATTAAAGTAGAGTATAGTAATGGCGCCTAGGAGTACATAAATCCCCAACGTGGTGTTTTAAGTATCCTAAAATCTATCTATTTCAACACATAAATGACAACAGTGTTGATCTGCATGACAGTTTCCAACCACTACCAGGATTTAAGTAAATCAAAATTATTTAAGTAAATCAAAATTCATAATCTGCTGATGTTCGGAGAATAAATTAAAGAATTATCAAATAGCTCTGCTAAATTATTATGATTATGTGAATACACAAGCTCACTTATTTATGGTATCTCAATTCTTAGCAGCAATAATGTAGTTGTGATCCAAACTTCTCTATCAAAGGAACTCCGAGAACCTGGTTAAGTCACTCTTACTTTCATGGATGCCATCAATTGTATCATTTTCACAAAAGAAACTAGCAGAAATTCTGCTGTGGAAGTAGCCTCAAGTGCTTTGGCATTTTAGGGATACATGCAGAAAGCAGGATGCAGCAAAATACACAAGTAAACAAGGCACACAGGAAATACTGTGGTTTGTCCTTTGCCTATGTCCATGGTCAGACAACAAATAATTACACTGAAGGAAAATTCCAGATAATACGGATTAGTGGCTTAACTGCAGTTTCAGCACATGCATACCCGAGCTAATAATACTATACATACTTATATAGACTATTTAATTAAATGGTAAAAGAAATCTTGATTGGCAAATTCAATATCCAGTCTTCGAGGATCTACCAATCTCTTATTTAAAAAAACTGGGAAAATGGAGTAAAGTCACACTTAACAATCCCATAGGGTCTGTTTGGACCAGTTTCTCCAAAGCACTTTTAGGAGAGAAAAATAAGAAGAAAAAATAAAATTAGTTTCTCCATAAGTTAATTTATAGAAGTTCTCTCATCTCGCTTCTTTAAATTTTTATTTTAAATTTTTATTCAAAGTCTCCCTTATCAAGATATACTGCAAGAACCACCAACAAAAAGGGGTGGTGCTGAATGCCGGCCAAAGAATTACACTACCTAAGCCACCTCTCTTCAGGTTATGCAATATTCACTCAAACTAGCCAAACAAATCTTCTATCTTTGTCATATGTACTACATAAGAATATGTTATCTCTCAAATGTTTTTGCCACTGAATCTGGAAAATGAGATATAGAAACCAATGCCAGTGTAATTTTGCAATTAGCATTTAGAAATTCGCATGTTTCCTTTTTCTTCTAAAAAATGAACCATCACACAAAAATGTAAGTCTCTTGAGTTAGCTCACTGAGAAGAAATTCAATGAATCACCACCTGTGGAAATAAATTTATTAAGCATACCAAAAGCTTTTTCACTTTTTTCAAAAATGACTGGTTTTCAAAATTTCTAATTAATTTAAAAACCTAAAATGTTTGAAATATCATGCTATCCATGAGATTCTCACGGTAAGACACCAGCAAGGTTCCCTGCCAATCCGGAATAAAGGCCTTTCAATATTAGTTTTTCTCCTCCGCGAGCAGCCTAGGGAAAAAAAATATCATCAGCACATTCTATGTCTGTCAACTCAGCACAAATACATAAATGCATAAAAGGGGCATATAATTGTGTGGTCAGTAGCCATTAAAGAAAGTACACCAAAAAAGTGTTGTGAAAGAGCACAAACAAAAATCTTAACTGAAATTTAGCATAATGAAAACTTTATTCAGAGTTTTATAGTGCAAATCAACTAACTAAGCATTCTATACATATTAAACGCTAGAAAAAGTTTTATAGCTTTCTTATTTTCTAATAGTAGATTTTATCTTAAAACCAATTGTCATTAAGTGAAGTTCACTAATAAGTATATAAATCACACCCAACAACTGAGGCAATTTGTGCAGAACTGTTCCAACACGCCCGCTTCAATAGATATTTGTTGGATTAGGCCATACAATACATAAACAATGAAGATCCCCTCCACAAACTTGTAATTGACAGGCACGAGCTTGATCTATTTGTACCATTTATGAACAGATTGGGTAAACCCACTCCCAAAAGGAAGAAAATTGCCAAATTCATATAAGTACTCATGTGATGTGGAACTTTCCAGTCCCCCCTCTCGACCACACACAGACAAATGCTTATTGGACCAGGTGAGACAATTGAAACTATAGATGCGGTGGAAATTCCGTTCAAATATCTCTAGCAACAAAAATGAGCTAATGTCTTACAAATAAATTGGGCTTAACTCACTTCCAAAAGCTTGTTCATATAAAGATGGTTTTCAATTATAAGAGATGTTTGGAATGTCAACGTGGGACATCTTAACACTGGAGTCTTGCCAAAATAAAAACTATATATCAAGAATCATTGCCTAGATGGCACTGATGCAGAGCCTTATCACTTGGCATCGTATTAAAGACTTAAGCATCAAACAGTAATCAGTATAATACACAGCAAAGCACAACTCTTAATCTTCATTAGACTAACTATTGTAAGAACCTGCCTGCAGACGTGTTTTAATAGTGTCGATTGGGTATAAAGCTGTTTCAACAACAACTCCAGCTGTACCTCCTGCAATAACGCCCTCTGCAAATTTCATCTGACTCATCAGAAAGATTGAAATGCAATAAATCCATCAATAATATAGTATCATCTACCAACTAATTAAGAAAGTAAAATAGTATTTAAGTGGAGCAAAAATTCAGTTCTTCACTTCATATATGAAGAACTGGGGATTGCATCTTCGTGCTGGTCAGCCTTCTACTCAAACAGGGCCTAATTGCCAAATCTCTTATTAGAAGTCAATATTTTATGTTGTGTTGAGATTACAGAACTCGGTAAAGTAAACAAAAGGACAGTAAAACACCTACTAAAATCATATTTTGCTGCAGTGGAACACCATCACTGACAAAATTTCTTCAATTTGAACAACACCAAAGAAGATCTCATGCGTACCAAATAAAGTGCGTAAGAAGTCAAAAGGATTTTCATCTCCCATGCTAACTGATGCAAAAGAATTTTGCAGAAGAAAGTTCTGTTTTCTCTTCGAACAAGGATCTGTGAAACCAAATATCCTGCTAAAATGAGAAGCAGATAGCACAAACCAGCAACAAATAGAGTGCTAAAATAACACAGGAACACGAGATTCTTACCCTAATATAGATCATTCGCCAAATCATTCACTAAAATGGAAAATATGCTACCCATTAACTTTAGTTCACATGTAAAATTCATATTCCCTTTTCACTGAACATACCAGCAATAATATAGTAAAATCTGTAATTTCTTTTTCTCTCCGAATATAATCCCAAGTCATAAATTTCATATGCTTAACTAAGAAAACCTCCTGTTTCCAATGGTGCTGCTTGAATAAATCCTTGTACCAATTATGAGCAGCAAAAATCAACTCAGTCAAAACTACTAAAGTACAATTTCTCCCTGTGCCACATATAGGTGTATATCCTATAATTTTGAGATCAATGAGTTCTCTCACACCAATAGAACTACAATCCTAACTAAAACAAAAAATGAAAGGAGTACAATCACCTCTTACACCAATCACAAGTAATTGGCATGCACAAGTTGAACCTCCACAAATACCCTAACCGAAATAGTAAGGAGTGATAAACCTTACATTTATAATTTTTCATATAAATAATCAATTAATATAAATATATATATATATATATATATATATATATATATATATATATATGTATGTATGAACCCAAATGTCTCAAATTCACACATACACACAGAAAATGCAAGAGGGTTAGCTACCTGGTAATGAAATGGCAGAGTCATTAACCATAACAGACAGTGTAAAGTGACCCATTAAGGCCCAACGACTGCACCAATAACTAACTGAATTAGATAATATTATTTAACAAAGAGAGCATCGAATTTTGAAACAGAAAAGAAAAACGCAACCACAGAATTTGTTTTCAATATAATTTGAAGCAAAAGCAAATGTTTACCGCAAAAGTGAGAAGAGTGATGGAAGTAATACAAGGAAAGTGAAGAGATAACAGTCACGGATAAAAGAAGGGAAGGAATATGCAGGTACAAGTTATCTTCTTTTCTATCTTCCTATATTAATTACACTATCAGTTATTTCTTGTGAAGGTTGTATTATAAACTTAAGAGTCAATTTTTATGCATACCCTGAAATTATCAATGACAAAAATACAAATTATAAACAATTATTCTCTTGACAAACTTTATTTAAAATTTAAAAAATAAATCAAATAAAATTTAACGTATAAAATTTCAAATAAAAATAAATAAGAAATAAGTTATCTAATTGTAGCAAAATCATTATTGAAAGCAAGATTATTGTTAAAATTGGAATGATAGTGTATTACAAAAGTCTTTACAACAATATAGGGATATGTTATAAGTTTTAGACACGAGCTCGCTTCTTTATTTATGTTTCTATGTTTTATAGTGTTTTTTGCATTCATTGTGTTTTCGTAAAGCTTATATATTTTTCATGACCACTCTACAATCTCCACAGAATCTTCTATGAGCCCCTTCGTCAATTTCCCAACCTATGGTAACTCACTCTCACTTTTAAGTAACTCAATTTTAGTAGTTATGATGGTGTTAAATAGGATTTTGAATTCATATTGTATATACACATCAATTTCATAACTTCAAACAAAATAGGTTAGGATTTAGAATCACTTAATTTCGATAAAAATGTAATAATATGAAGGTTATAAAACAAGTTAATGAGTCAAAAGCAAAGTTGGAACAGGGCTCTACTAATGTACACTGCACAGATAAAAAAAAATGAGCTTTGGACAAAATTTATATTCATAACTTGCTTATTCTTTTTGTTATTGTTTAGAAATATCTAGAATCGATCAAAATGCAAACATCTTATGTTTTTTTTTTATCTCTTTTTTTTATTGTAAATAATAGAAATATAGAGAAAAAGACGAAGGTGAAACTTGAACATGTGATGGAAATATAATAAAATTTGGAGGGACGATAAGTTAAAAATGATGGAGGAATTTGAAATTAATCATGTAAAAAAAGAAATGATTGAAAAATTTAAGCCTAATTTCTAACCCCGTAAAATTTGATTCAAGTGTCATCACTTAAAGAATGATCAAAAGTGTTATATGTTGAGATCAATGGGTTGTCATGTTTTAAGCAAATGTTATAACATATTTATTAAGTAGTGTGATATATCTTTGTTATTACACATTCTTTTCAGGGGCGTACAATTAAATTAACCTCATTTACATATGTTGACTCAATACGAGTTAAATTAAAAACATATTGAGATAACTCAACTCATCTTAGGGTGAAACTAAAAATCTTACAATTGGTTCAATTCATTACATATTAATATAGGTTAGGTTAACTCACTTAAATATATTTTTTTCCTCAATTCAGTACAATTAAAATGAACTAATTTCACTCACTAATTTATAGCACTTGAAAAATATTAGAGCTAAAGAAGAATATTCAAAATTCACATATAAATGAATTATGAGTTAACTTACATTTAATTACACATATAAATGTATTAATTTAATATTTCTTATTTGGTTTGTATTATCCTCTTAACTTATTGAAGCAAATGTACTTTTTGATATTTAGATATGACCTATCAAAATGTATTGGAATAAAAAAAAAAAAACATTCTGCAAACATTCACTACATTTTCTCAATTATGACAACACTATGCATACATATACTTAAAAAAATTACAGTAACCACTAAACAATTTAGATCTATCATTACTAATCCCTTGTCACTAGCCAAGAGGTTTCTACAGAAAAAATGTGAAAATCAAAGTGAATCCAATTAAGAATGCCCTCACATATCGCATTGCTTTAAGCATGTTTCCATTGCTCAAAATTGCTATGGGAAATCGGCAAGTTCCATTGGAAGGGTCATTTGGCACAATCTCTGCTAAGCCATTGAAATCACATGCCTCAACACTTTGATCATTTATTTGAAAGTATTGATTGAAAGCATATGAAGCATTGCCATTAGCATCCAAATTTGCACAAGAACGACTAGGACCTAAGCTTGTGCAATCACCTTTCTCACAAGCATAACCAAATGAATCTTGCAAATCCTGCTTCTTAATTTTTTTCCTTTTAACCACACACCATTTTTGCTCTTGGTAAAGAACCCCTTTTGCTGCCACAGGCATTTTATCTTCTCCTTGCCCAGAAAAATCAATAGAAAACTTTGGTTTGCCATCATAGCTAAAAATACCCCAATGGCGTTCAAAGTCACCTGGTGCAATGCTTTTTTGGTTCTCATCAGTGAGAGAAAATAGATAAGTAATCATAGTTTGTGGATGATGTGGAGTCCCTTTTTTCTTTGCCATTTTCTTAAGAAACCCTTGGTAGAACCTTTTTGCATTTTCTTTGTTGGCATTTTTATCACCATCAGTTGGCCATCCAACTTCACCTATGACGATTGACACATTAGGGTGACCAACTTTCTTCAGTGACCAAACAAGGGTATCTAAATTTGCATCAAACATGTTGCTGTAATGCACATCTTTGTCATCAGTTCCTTTAGCATTACCATCGAAGAATGCATAATCTTCTGGAAAATTGTCATTTTGGTAGAGACTAAGGAACGGATATATGTTAACAAGAAATGGTGACTTGTTTTCTTCAAGAAATGACACTATTTGTTTCATGAGATCATAAATGTCCTTGCGAAAATTTCCATCTGAGGGTTTATCTGTTGCAGACTCATAAACATCAGCATTTAAAGCTGTTGTCACCTTGATTTTGTTTCCAAAACCAGCCTTGTTAATAGCCCTTTGAACATTTTGCATCGCTGGAAGTGTGGTCCCCAAGAACGAGCCATTGTAACTTTTCAAGAATGGTTCATTTCCAACAGATATATATCTGCATCAAAACATATACTTAAATTTGATCTACGCGGTTCTTGATAATTAAAATACTTAATTAATCATTATGTATGTATTGTTGGTAAAATCTGGAGGGAAACATGGACAAATATGAGTGAGGAGTCTCATCTACAGACACTACGGTTCAATATAAAATCTTAAAATATTAAGTATGTAAAGTCTTTTTTTATGTGTTACTTAACTTTTTTTTATTACTTAAACTCATATTTAGATTCTTAACTAAAACAAAAATTTGATAATAAGAGTTTTTATGTGAAGGAATTATATATTTATATACACACCTGATGTTGACCCCTGCATTAACTTGTGCGGTAACATTGTGTTTAACCCACTTTTCTGCATTACCTTTACCTTTAGATAGTTTCTTCAACATTTCATTAGGAATTCCAACCATGACTTCAATGTTTGAGCCAGCAAAAGCACTAACAGTCCAAGGATCTGCATCAAAAAGCTTTATTCTGCTAATTCCATTATCTTTCAACAAATCCACCACAATAGGAGGATACAAAGGTTGAGATGAAATTGCACCCCAATTGACACCAATATCTGATAGAGTTTCTCCTTGGCCACCTTGCAGGTGGCAAAGAGCCATAGCCAAAATCATACAAAACGACCACATAAAGGATGAGTAGGTATTAGTCAATAAAAAAGTTCATCAGCAGGCACAAACATTTGTTAGCATTGAATAATGAACAACACTTGAGAGAAAAAATTTGAGTGTTTATGTGAGTTTAATTAGCTATAATGTCTAAATAAAGCATTCAGAAAGCACTGGCTCTTAAGCTACTTGTGTAACAAACTTTCTATTTGTAGATAGCCATAGTGTGATCTACCATAGAATAGAACAGATAAAATTGTGTTCTCTGTTCAGTGAACCAAATACAAGAATCATTGTGGTGTCTACAATTTGCATTATATTGTATACAAAATTCTTATATTGGTCCTCATTTTTACAATAACTACCACATTCTATTGCTGAAGAAGTTCTTAGGGAGATTATATTATATACAAGTTTAGTTTTCTCACCAAAAATTCAACTGCATTTCGAATTTTCAGAACAGAAACACCAAATGTGTTTGTTTTAAAATGAGAATACCAAAATTATGGATTCAACAAAGTAGAGGACAACAATTGTATTTAAGTCAAGTTTTGAAATATGGTGTTGATTTTTATGTATGTTGTAATTTTTACATTATCAATTAATCGCAATTTTATCTCAAATAACTTTACGAAAAAACCTTAAATATGATTATAATTTTTCTAATATACGTATTTTATTGTTTTGATAGCTATTTTTTTTTAAGGTTATTTTAATCTCTTACTTACCCTTGAATGATGTCATGATAAATAAAACATATCGTTATCGAGACACATTCCTTCAAGTGGTGTTATATGTTATGGTAATGTTACTTTATGAATGTTCATTTAAGATAGGATCCACATAAAACCAAAACACTAAAATTTACAAAAAATAATGATGTTTTAATAAGGAATAAAATAATAAAATAAATATACTATAAGAAATAATTAAATATTTAATACAAAATATTTTAAAGAAATATTATATGATTTTTTAAAATGTCATTTATGCATAAATTATTTTTTAAAATAAATATTTTATAACCTGTTTTTTAATTTATACATAATTTTGCACCAATTAATCATGGTAGTGTTAGTTAAATTTATTTAATGGTTTCAATTTCATAAAACTAAACTGCAATTTTTAAATTATCCTGAACCATGATTATTAGTACAATGTCCATATTTAAACATAAAAATATTTTTTTTTAAATAATAAAAGTAAATAAAGATGGCATAAACAAAGTTTCCTTTTATATATATAAGGGTGGTTTAAAAATTGCAATTATTTATTTTGTGAAATAAAAATTATTAGATAAATTTAAATGTCGCTAACATTCTTATTAAAATGTGAAATTATTCTTTATTTCTTTATTTTGTTTTCTGTTTTGTGTTTCTTTACTAAGTGTTTGTATAAAAATATTTTCTTAAAGTAAAAAAAATATTATTTTGTTATTAATAACATATGAAGTGATAAATAATTATAATGAAAGTAAACATAATATTTGATTTTTAAAAAATTAACAATCATGACAGTAAGATATATTAAAAATATGAAATTTATAAAGTTTGTAATTAGAGTTAGAATGGAAACTATATAAACATTATCAAAATGAACAATTTTTTTATATTATCATAATTTATTTTAATAATTAATATTTTAGTTACATTTTTTTACTGTTATATATATATATATGTAAGTATGTGTTGAGTGGTATAACATCACTTACAAATTCTTCTTACATATATATAAAAATAGTTTAAGCAGTATGTGCTTAAGCCCTTCCTAAACCCTAGTATATATAACTCCTCCCAGTTGTTTTTCTTATTTCTTTCCTCCATTTGTTTCGCATATTCAAATTCAAAATCCCCAGTTAGCAGCCGTCGTTTTACTCCAGGTTCCACTTTCCCCATTTTTTGTTCATTACGCACCCTAATATTTTGTTTTCTTCTTCACTTGAGGCCTTTATCGTGCTTTATTTGTGTTGACGCTGTTGCGATTGTGTTATCACTGACGGAACACGAATTTCAATTATAAAACAAGGAATTTGAAGTTCCGGAATTGGAAAACTTTAATTTGACGGATTATTTGTTATTATTTCTGCCGTTTTTGTTGTTTTTGTTGCGAAGTGGTGACTTGTGAGCAGTTAAATTTCGTAGCAGAGAAATGAGGAAGAAAGTGGACGAGCGAATCAGAACTCTAATTGAGAATGGCGTTAGAACAAAGCATAGGTCCATGTTCGTCATCATTGGTGACAAGTCACGTGACCAGGTCTTTTGTTGGAGCCTTATAGTGATAGACTTCTATGATTGGAACCATCTTGGAAACTCCATTTAATGTAAAAGAAGTAAAGAGTAGTGCAATTTGATTGCTAAGTGCAGTGTCTCTTCTGCGTGCAGATTGTTAATCTTCATTACATGCTTAGCAAGGCGCAGATTAAGTCCAGGCCGACTGTGTTGTGGTGTTACAAGGACAAGCTTGAACTGAGCAGGTTGTGGATACAATCGATGAAAACTGTCTTGTGTGAATAAACTTTGATACACTGCTGTCTTAGTTTGTTAGAGTTGTTTTCCAATGAGGTATGTTTGAGCTTGATTAAGATTATAAATGTCCTCATGCAGTCACAAGAAAAAGCGTAGCAAGCAGATTAAAAAATTGATGCAGAGGGGTCTTTACGATCCGGAAAAAGGTGATTCATTTGAATTGTTTGTGGCAAGTGGGGGATTAACTTATTGTTTATATAAGGAGTCGGAAAGAATTCTTGGTAATACCTTTGGAATGTGTGTACTTCAGGTATCATACATTTCCTTCAAGCTCATTGTCTTTTGCTGTTATGCATTCTGGGCTGTCTTTCTCTTTCCTTTTTCTAAGATAAAACAATTTTTCCATCATCTTTCCCTCTAGGATTTTGAGGCATTGACACCTAATCTCCTAGCAAGAACGATGGAGACAGTGGAGGGAGGAGGGTTGGTTGTTCTGCTGCTACGCTCTCTATCCTCGCTGACAAGTCTGTACACCATGGTGATGGTATGAACATAGATTCATGAGAATTGATATTCTAGGTTTTCTATTTAATTTCTAATTCATTTGGTTGAGTATAAGTGTTCTTTTAAGTCATAGCTGTACTTCCTTTTTTTTGCTGATCTTTGAGCACCGTGTTCAGGACTTCGATTTTGAGACATTCATTTTGCTTTTTCTTGTATCCATTTTCATTTGTTGGAGTTCATAGACTTTCATTACACATTTCCTTCACATGTATCCTTTTTTATATTGGTCATTATTTGAGGTAATTCTTTTATCAGACAAGTAAATAGTTTTCTTGATATATCTGCAACCTTCTCAATTGGCATATATTTTATGGCAGGAACAAACCAAAATACATCAATCAATAATAGGTCGTGGTTTTGATGTGCCTGTTAACAAAAACTAATATATTTACAACTAATAATTGCTGATAAAAAAGATAGCATAGCCCTATATGTTTGATTGGGGCTTCAGTAAAATAAATGTATTTATTGTATGTTAAGGAGGTGAGGCCATTACTTACCATGCTGCTTTTCTGTTAGAAGTCTCATTAAATTCAACTCTCTTGTGGATCACTGCTTGCAGGATGTCCATGATAGATTTCGAACTGAATCCCACTCTGAGGCTACTGGGCGCTTCAATGAACGGTTTTTGTTGTCTCTAGCTTCTTGCAAGGCATGTGTAGTCATGGATGATGAACTGAATGTATTACCAATTTCATCTCACATAAGGTCTATTACCCCTGTTCCTGCTAAAGAGGTACTTCCATTATTACGTATCAAACAAAATATTTCTTTTGCACTTTTGTTCTTCAGGATTTCTGGATTGTTTGGGTTTTAATGTCTTAAAGATCTCATATCTCTACTTAATGTGAGATCTCCAACATACTCTCTCATGTCGAGGACTCGATATCTCGAGCATGGGACTAGATAATATTATTGGTCCAACAAACCTCACTAGGATAGGTGCTTGATAAACTCTGATACCATCTTAGAAAGTAGACTTTAAGCTTAAATCAATCTCACAAAACTGGTTTGTAAGATAAGATATGCACCTACTTATAAACTATAATATAACCATATCTCTAGTTGGTATGAAATCTTCGACACAATGTATAAAAGATCTACTTTTAATGTTAGGATAAGTGCAAAACAAATCATTTCTTTTTCTTTTAAAAATTCTCACATGTTTTAATTCTTAGTTTAAACATGTAATGTTTCTTGATTGATGTTATGTTTGTGAAGATTATGGTGCAAACAGGTCCTTCTCCTCCTCAAGAATCTGTTTCGATAGAGTTCCTATATGTTTTGCTTTTTAATATATACTATAGATGCTTTGGAATCTTGGTGATAGTTTTAAAGCATTTGATAATGTGAATGTTAAAGATATTTGTACTTGTAAAGATGGTGGAGAGAGATAATACATGACAGAAGATGGAACATGGAAGAGACTGAGAAGAGTAATTATATAATGGGGTGATCTGTATAGGACAACCTCCCTATGTGTGTGTATACACTAATATACTACTAGTTCTAGGTTAAGGATGCAGTACAATACTGTATAAAGCACATCTAGGCCCCACATACTCTCAACAATATTGACCTTCCATGTAGGTGCAGTATTTCCGCATTCTTAGTGGTGTATTGTTTTGCATATAGTTAGACATTTAGTAAATTTTGGTTCTTGTTATTTTTAAAACATTATCATTATAATTTTTGGAGTACATTATTTGTTATTGACAACCTTTTGGATATCAAATACCATGGAAATTATTTATAGTCAATTTTGCATGGGAATGCTATAACATTCTTAGTTCTTGTTGAAAATATTATCATTATTAATTTTAGAGTTATTATTTTCTATTTTGTGGTGTAATTTTGCATATTTTTAGACATTTACGAAATTTTTGTCTTGTTGTCTTGATATATGAAGTATCCTAATTTTTTCTAATTGTAGTGTATGGATGCAATTTTTTAAATAATATTACCAAATTGCAGGAGTTTTTTATCTTCTATCTTTCTTGTCAACCAAGCTTGATAGTTGTTTCTTTTAATTTTGGTGGGGTTCTATAACTAAAAGTAAGTCTCTGAATTTGTGCTGTAGGACTCTGACGAACTCTCAGAAGTGGAACTGGAGCTGAAAAATCTTAAAGAACAGCTAAATGAAGATTTCCCTGTTGGTCCACTGATTAGGAAGTGTTGTACAATGGACCAGGTCGGATTTTTTACCTTAACTACATTTTCTTCTTTTCCAACCAAATTAGTTTTTGGGTGGTGAATGTGAGCAAGTTTTATATGATTTTTCTAAACAGGGAAAGGCTGTCGTGACATTTCTGGATGCAATTTTGGACAAGACACTTCGTAGTACTGTTGCTTTATTGGCTGCTCGTGGCCGTGGGAAATCAGCTGCTCTTGGTTTATCAATTGCAGGAGCTATAGCTGTGGGGTACTGTTCCATCTGGACATAGACATAATTATATTGGATAGTTATAAAAGAATTTTTACTAACTTACAATAAAATTATTTGTGTAGGTATTCAAATATCTTTGTGACGGCACCCAGCCCTGAGAATTTGAAAACCTTGTTTGATTTTATATGCAAAGGTCTTGATGCTCTCGACTACAAGGTACTGGTTCGCCCTTGTTGACAGCTACAACCATTATTGTTAATTAGTATGGATTTTATTTACAAAAGTTCTAAAGACGGAAACTGGGTCGTTAAGTAAGCATGAGTTCCAAGGATGGCAACTGGCTGTTATATTTGATAATTAAGTGATCACTAGCATTTATTCTTTGATTTCTCTGTGGTTCATTGCCCATCTAAATCATTATATATAGTGCATATTTGGATTGATTTATTTGCACAAAATTGATGCTAAAAAGGAAGAGCCAGTACATAAGGCTAAAAAGTGAAGTTAAGTACACTAATGTTGCCATACCAAATATACGAGCTTTTATCATTAAATAAAGTTTTTTATCAGAATTTAATCTTTTCCAAAATATGCTTTAAGAGGGCTACTGTTTTCAATGACAATAGGAACATATGGATTTTGATGTGGTGAAAAGTGTGAATCCCGAATACAAGAAAGCTACTGTAAGGATCAATATTTACAAGCACCACAGACAGACCATTCAGGTAAGTCCATTGATCCTTCTGCATTAATACTGTTAAGGGAGCTTTCTATTGCCGTGAAGTTATAAAATGTAACTTTGGACTTATTTTTCATCTTAATTTCTATTTTTCATTCAGTATATACTGCCAAACGAGCATGAAAAGCTTTCACAAGTTGAATTGTTGGTTGTTGATGAAGCAGCTGCTATTCCACTTCCAGTGGTGAAGTCTTTGTTGGGCCCTTATCTGGTGTTTCTGTCTTCTACTGTTAATGGGTATGACTAATGTTTGTTTCTGGTGAAATATTCCATCAAATGCAATTTTTGTAACAATCATCAATCCATTCCATAGGCAATTTTGTCTCCTCAGTTAATAGAGCTTAACTTTCTGATGTGGCTTAATTACTGACTCTTTTTGGTAACCCATTGAAAGTTATGAAGGTACTGGACGCTCTTTATCACTAAAACTTCTGCAGCAATTGGAAGAGCGAAGTCATGTGTCTGCTAAGAGCACAAAGGACACTGGTACTTATTTACACGTCTGGCTTTTAGAATTCAGTTGAAATGTAAACAAATACTGTGCATGTCATGAGCTGTTCTGAACGAAAACACAGTCTAAGTTATGGAATAGCGATCATTGGTTTTCAATGATTCATTAAATGATTAATATCTTTCTCAAGGTATGTGTGTATTAATATTGACTTGATGTATCAGGTCGTCTGTTTAAGAAAATAGAATTGAGTGAATCCATCAGATATGCTTCTGGGGATCCCATTGAAAGCTGGCTTAACAATCTACTTTGCTTAGATGTTTCAAATGCCATCCCTAATTTGAGCAGGTTAGGTCAAAGCGTATTGCATATCTCCTTCGAAAGTGAGAACATTTGTCTATCTCCTTACTTTTTTTCTCCTGATAACAGGTTACCTCCACCTAGTGAGTGTGATTTATACTATGTTAATCGGGATACCCTCTTCTCCTATCACAGAGATAGTGAATTATTTTTGCAGGTAAAATCAGATTTATCTGGTTTTGTAGGGTGGCTTATGATTCATATTTTCATGTGTTTAAATTCTGTTCTAAAATATATTGTATTGTTGCAGCGAATGATGGCCTTATACGTTGCGTCTCATTACAAGAATTCTCCCAACGATTTGCAACTGATGGCAGATGCTCCAGCACACCACTTATTTGTACTACTTGGTATACTTGGTTTCTTTGTTATTCGCCTTTTGTTCCTCATTTTAAATTAACATGACTTGAATCAGTCTTATAATAGTATTTGTATGACAGGGCCTGTTGATGAATCAAAGAATCAACTTCCTGATATTCTGTGTGTTATTCAGGTTTGCATATTTGATCAACCAATTTTTCTGCTCTATTTTTGCATATGCCGGTGTCATTGGCTCACATGCCTTGTCCTGCCTTCTGTGTTTTGACAAAACCTGTTATTTCCAATTTTCTCATCACTTGGCCATTATAATGTGTGCTGATACAAGTTGACCATAGGTTATCTTTTCCCACTGCTTGGTTATGATGAGTGAAATTGTTGATTTGTTTCTTGTGATATGTCCAATTATGAAGCTACAAGCCTACATCATATTGTGGAAACTGTTATTTTGATACTGATATTATCTTCAGCTCGAACACTATCTTGTATTGGTTTAGAATGCATGAAGCTTGGGGTGCTCTTTGTTTAAATATTGATGTGTTTTTTAACCAGATGTGTAGCTTCTGTATACGAATTAGTTCTGTTTTTTCCTTCATGCCTTCATGCTTATCATTACACTCAAAATATTGGGCCACTGATTAAGTATTTTTATTTTATGCTGTTTGCGAGATTTCTTCATTCAACTGAACTTTACTTTATGTTTGCTTTAAATTTGTTATTGATTATGGTTATACTGTAGATGGTTACACTTATTATCCCTCTTCTGCTTGTCTTTTCTGTAACTTCAATAACTTCGATTTACAGGTTTCCCTTGAGGGACAGATTTCTCGTAAGTCAGCTATCCAAAGCTTGAGTGATGGTCATCAACCTTTTGGAGATCAAATACCATGGAAATTCTGTGAGCAATTCCGAGACACAGTTTTCCCCTCACTTTCAGGTGCTCGTATTGTGCGCATAGCGACACACCCAAGTGCCATGAAGGTAAATTTTATACTCTTTCTGGGGTATGGTTTAACCAGATTCCTCCAAAGTTGTAACATCTTTCTTTAATTTCAGCTTGGATATGGTTCACAAGCAGTAGAACTCTTAGTTCGGTGAGTGCATGGCTGCTTTATTGTTTCAATTGGATTAATGTTCATTTTATGCTTTTGTTTTACACAAGGTTCCATGAGCATTCAATGTTTTTCAGAAATTTTTACTTTAATATCTTATTTTGTTTGGGTGGGGTCATGGTTCAACAGTTTGATAGAAAATATCTCTGATTTTTATGTGTATAGTCAATTATTTCTCTAATCAAGGTGATAATATAGGAGTTGCTTCATATATTAGGAATTTAATTTTTGTAATTAATACGGTATCGGTATAAATATACCTGTGTGGTCTGATCTGATTAATCAAAAGAATTCCATCTTACTCTCTGTTTAAGACTGATGCCTTGGAACCTGGTGACCTTAGGTTCTAAGCTGAGAAACAGCCTTTATGTTTGTGGGGAAAGTCTACGCACTTCTTACCCTCTAGACCCCACAATGCACAGGGCTGGCGAAACAATGTTTTGGCTTGTATGTGAATTGTCCTTTTTGATAGCGTACCCTTGTATCATAGACCTGCAGGTAGCTTTACCTACACTATAGTTAGTTATTACAGCTGTTCAGTCTGTACAACAGCTATGAGTTAGGTGGAGCACTTGCTCAGTTAGTGATCTGTACAAACACTCGAATAAACAGATTTTATAATAATAGTGATTCAGCTTATTCTCTCAATGCATCTTGTATTTTCCGTTTATAGTTTAAAGATGGTATCAAAATTAAAACTTTGCTTCAAGATATATTGTAATTTGGTGCTCAGTCTTTTATACATGTCAAGATGTTAAGTGCATAACATCATCAATAATCATTTTGTCACTGTCTGCAGCTACTATGAAGGACAACTCACTTCTATTTCGGAGATTGATGTTGAAGATGAAGGGAAGACTCCACGTGTTAGAGTTACCGAAGCTGCAGAGAAAGTATGTTACCACTAAAAAGCCCTTATTGAATAGGTTGAATTAGTTGTGTTCATTGAAGTCTTTCAAAGTTAAGTATGCCGGTGGTATTGGAACTGTCAAGGATTCCTTTTATTGTCTAGCTGATTGGCACCAGGATCATGATTCAAATAGCAAATAAGGAAATTTTAGAAAAATATCACTGGTACTAATTATACTAGTAGAAATACACGTGTTGTCGCACCTGTGTGACCATATATTTATTATATTACTAAAAAATAATAACATGGTTTGAGAAAATCAATAGCAAAAAGTGTATGGTTCTCTTATTAAAAGTAGAAATGCAAAAAAAAAAAGATAGAGAGAAATGATTGTTGCTTATAGGAGTTAGTATGGCAAATTGGAAAAATTTGTGCTATGAAAGTAGAGGCTATGTTCGAAACCCTCATCTTGAAAAAGAGTGCATTATGAAGTAAGAAGAGAGAAAGAGGAGATGAACCTGAATGTACGAGGGGCATTGAGTTTGGTGAAAACCCATCTTTGAAGTAGATAAAGAAAATAGTGTGATTTTTTGGTAAACTTAATATAGTAACCTTTTGTGGCTGTGACAGTTCCTCTTGGTGGCTGAAAGATAAAATGTTTGCAGTATTATTGGAGAACAAATACATATTCAAGGGTAAAACAGTGAAATAAATTGCGTACACCAAATGAGGATACTATTTATTTGTTATAAGATTATAGATTAAGAAAATGCCCAGGATAACCTTAGAGGAGGCTTTGGAATTCCAAGTAGTTTTATGAAGACATGATTCTCCAATTTAGCAAATGTGCTAGGAATTGTAAGATTTCCATGAAATTTCGTTAGAAGGATCAGGAGACCAAAAGCTTTTAACTGGGCTGGAGGACAGAGTGCATGAACCGACGTTCATTTCTAAGATACATTTGTTGCTTCTCAGTATGTGAAACTTTGGAACGTAAGCCAACCAAATACAACGTCAATCCAGAAACAATTAGAATCAGAGGCCCCGGACAGTCTCAGTTGGGAGGATTACCTATCATCTGATCTAAGAAAAAAAAAATAGAAATTTCCTACAGATTGAATTTTTAACTTTAAATTTATGGATAAACAGATGATGCTTTTATGTGATTTCCTAGTTATGGTTGCACAATTTAGATCCAGCATAGCAAGTGAAATGAATTTGGTGAATCAGTTCCTAATAAAATAAAAAGAGTTCCCTGTTCACAAGGCAACCTACCAGGCGACCACTAATTTGATGCTTTAGGGTAGTGGGTGGAGAGGCTGCTTTTGCAACTAAAACTTGTGGCCAAGTCTCGATACAACAACTTTATTGTTTTACCTTGGTTCACCCTCATCATTCAGTAATATGGAAGGATGTAATCTGTTTGGGTCGTCAGTTTTTTTATGCTGCTTTATTCGGGATTTCAACCAGCCTTTCCATATACTGGCTAGCTATTGTAACTAGGCTTTTTTTTGTGGGACAATTTATTCTCTTTCACTTCACAATTAAGTAAGTGGTTTGATGACAGTTGTCATTCGTTCCTGTCTCTATAAACTTATGATGTGTCTGATATTTCATGCTATGGAGCTAATTTCTTGTTTGTAGCATTTATCATGTTTCACTTGGAATGTATCTTTCAATTGTATATGCTATTATTTTTTCCCAAAGAAAGACATAATATTTTCTTGCTTCTTTCACTTTCTACCTTTTGATTTCATAGATAAGGACATTATTTTTGGGCAGTTCCTTACCGTTATGCACTTTATTAACTGGTTTATTTTAACTCTTAGATGTTAATGACTGAATTCAAATACAGTGCATAGTGCAGTTTGAGCAAGAATAACAGGCTAAATTTGATTTGTTATTTTATGTGCCTTTTAACTCCATTTGTATGTTTGTCTTTTTCAAATACGCTTTAACTTTTTCATGATACTACTGTGGTATATGGATTCAGGTTTCACTACTTGAAGAAAATATAAAACCTAGAACTGATCTTCCTCATTTGCTTGTACATCTGCGTGAAAGGCGGCCAGAGAAGCTTCATTACATAGGTGTCTCCTTTGGGCTAACTTTGGACCTTTTTCGCTTTTGGAGGAAACATAAATTTGCTCCTTTCTACATCGGCCAGATTCCGGTTAAGCTTTACCTCTTTCTGAATTTGTAAATAAGACTGAATTTATATTTGCAAGTGATTAACGTGTTTCTTCAACTTCATAGAATACTGTTACTGGTGAGCATTCGTGCATGATCCTAAAACCCTTGAACAATGATGAAATTGAAGCTGATGGATCCAATCCGTTGGGTTTTTTTGGTCCATTTTACCAAGGTGGATTTTTCTTCCTTTGCTTATGGTTTATGTCTTTGATATTATAATCCGTTTTCTCAATAATTGATGATTTAGTTTGCTACTTGTAGATTTTAGACAAAGATTTGTTAGACTTCTTGCTTCGAGCTTCCGTGGCATGGAATACAAACTTGCTTTGAGGTTAGTATTAAGAGTTTAGTGGTTCACCGTTCTAAATTCTTAGATATATGTGGATATTTTGGAGTTCATTGAATTCTAATGAACTAAGGCTATGTGTTACTGATAATTAATTAGATTATATTTACGAATCAGATTTTCCACAGCTTTATTTGTTCATTATGATAAAATAAGTACTGGTAAATGCAAAGCAAAAAAGTATTTGAAGCAAACAAAAGACTTAATAGAAAAAAAGAACTTAGATATTTCAATGTCTTTTTAACACAAGCTCTAATAACCTCTATGAAGGTTTAGTGGAAAATGGTATTAAGGGAAATTAACATGAAAAGGAAATGGGAAAATATATCAAAGATACAGCAACTTTTTTTATTTTCACTACACTTCCGTCCAAGTTGGTAAATAAATATCAATTATTTCCGTTCTTGCAAGTAAGTTCTTGGAATCTTTCTATGGGTAGTCCGTTGGTATCTGGCCAATTGGAGTCCTTTGGAGAATTTTAAGACTCTGCCTTTCTTGAACTCTGTAGGATCTACATCCCTCATTTATATTTCTATTTTTCTAAATACTTATGATAATGATAATTTATCCAGCATAATAGATCCAAAAATCAATTTCAAGGACCAAGACCCTAAGGAAATCGCATCTGATAAATACCTGCAGTCAATCGGAGAATATTTATCACCACATGATATGAAGCGTTTGGAGGCTTATGTTGACAACCTTGCTGACTTTCATCTGGTAAGAGCTCAAGGGATGGATAATGATACTGATCAGTTTTCTGGATGGTTTCTTGATGATGACATGTCTTATGCTTTTCTGGTTATTGAAAATTGTTGTTCTTCAACTCCTAATGGTTCTCACTTGTTAAAATCGTAAACGGTGATTAAATGGTCCATCTTGCTCCTACCCACCTCCACCAAAAAAATGCCCTGGTTATTTTTTTGCTTGCATAAAGGTTCAATGTGTACTTAAAATGATAAATACAAATAAATATATTTTTACAATTGTAATTGTGGTTTAGTATGACATGGTTGTTGTTGACTGAAGTGAGTATAATTTTTTTATTGGATAAACTGTGTTGGTAGACAAACTTAATCAACATTAATGAGTTTGCATGGTATGTGAGATCATCAATATGTGAGAATTGTGATGACTAAATTAAATGGCATTTAAAATGTGGTTTAGTGTGGTGACTGATGTAACCCCAAACATCTTGCATTGTCACTGCTGAAGATGGGATTTAACTATTCCAAACCTAGTATAGTGAAATAACATAATTTGAATCTCTGTTTAATAAATTTGGAGCGTTTTTAAGTTTGATCTCGACCCCTTTTCTCTTTGACAGATCCTAGATTTGGTTCCAACCGTTACACGTCTGTACTTCCAACAAAAGCTCCCAGTTACATTGTCCTATGCTCAAGCTTCTGTGTTACTCTGCATCGGTCTGCAGAATCAGAACATTTCATACATTGAGGTCTGTTTATCAATTTATTAATTTGTTTAGTTGAAATATTACACACTCGGATGACTAGTTTGCACTTGATGTCTTGTACGTCAAAGCAATAAAGGACAACATAAAGCTGAATCCTAATTAGTTAATTTATATGCAGTATTAATGTGAATTTTTTTATAGACGTCAAATGTAATTTCTTTTGCTGTCACATTATATAAATGAATTGGATGAATTCTTATTGAATGTCTATGCAAAAAAGTTTAACAATGATTGTGCATACAAATTAAATTCTAATCCTATTATCTCACTGGGTAAGGTATGTGACATGGATCATGTGTTGAATTTTTTCTAAAGTATGCTAAGCCATCTTTTGAAATTTAGCATACATTATACACATTCTCTATCAAATCAACGAGTCAGTCTAAAATTTATTGTTAGATTTTGTTGAGGTTTGAGTTTTCTTGTTTGATGTCTACCCTCAATGGGGCTCGTCTCAATAAGATGGAATCACATTCTCTTATATCCCTTTTAACAGGGACAAACAAATTTGGAAAGGCAAACAATATTGTCTCTATTTATAAAGGTTATGAAGAAGTTCTACAAATATCTAGATGGCCGTGCATCCAAGGAGATTGAATCAACCTTGCCAAGACTGAAAGAAGTACGTTTCTTGATGACAATTTACCTTCTGTATTCCACGGCAGTGTGCTTTCTCTAGAATCCACAGAAATTTTTGGTTACTGAATTCACTATTCTGCTGTGGTGTTGAGGAAAGCAAATTCTAGTTAATGCCTCTTTTTTCACATTCACTAATCTTGCACCACTTCTTTTATGGGTTATGTTCTGTTTTGTCCAGATTGTCATGGAACCTCATAGTGTCTCTGTGGACGAAGATCTCGACAATGCAGCTAAACAAGTTGAGGTATGTGCGTTCATCTTTTTGTTTTCTTTTGTTGTAGATCCCTACCCCAAATCCATCTTTTCTTTTTCACCTCCAGTTTTCATGGCTCATCATGTTACATGTTTGTCACTGGATAGGATGACATGAAATCAAAAGCAGAATCACTCTTCACTCCTGAATTGTTCCAGCAGTATGCCATTGATGATGGAGAATCTGACTTTCAGACTGTTTTACAAAATAATAGTGGAAAAATACCCACCGGTGGTCTTATCAGCGTGAAATCCAGTAAGAGTGCAGTGAAACCTGACAAGGTGAAGGAAAGTGGCAAGAGTGACAAAAAGCGCAGTAAAGATAATCACAACCATAAATCAAGCAAAAGGAGAAGATCATGAATCGAGTATGATGATAAGAACCATCCAACAAAAAAACTGATGATTTCAGGGATTGTTGGTCCTTGAGTCAGAACGGCATACAAGGTCAAAGTGAAAGTCCAAATCAGGGGGATGAGAATCTGCTGACAAAAAGCTCCGTTCATGTAATGGACTCACCTGTGCATGGCTGGCTGTGGAGATCTCCATAAGTTTCGAGCGCAGGATTTTTATTATAGCTGCTACACTTAAATTTTGTTTTTTTTTTTTCCAAATGTTTTCATGGGAATTAGAGGGTGGCACAACTGCATTATTATAAGTGCGACGGCTACAGAGACATGTATTTATAATATAATTTTACCTGCCTTTTTTGCGGCTTAAGAGGATTGATCACAATCTCCAGTTTTTTCTCCTTTTTCATGTTAACTAAACCTGTCACGTTTATCATATGGGAGACTGATTTGACGGTCTTGTGTTCAAAGTGATGCGTAACCACGGTGAGGTCACTTGACTTTGCATAGTGTGGAGTGTTAAGACGAATGACATTTCAGGGGTGTAAAGAGGATTGAATTGATCCACAAACATGGCCTTTTTCCTTTTACTTTTTAACGTTTTCAGATAAAATTTGTTTAAATATACATGTACTGTAACTCGATATGATATTGACAAGCAACAGAACCGATTGACTTCCTTTGAATATTGAATCTGGAGAGATGTGCTGAACATAACCGGATTGAGAAGATTAGCATTTCTATTGGCTTGGCACAACAATCAGACAGGCATCTGCTTTGGATCTTCAATTTGGATTAAAGCGTGTAAACTAGAATCCTCTGGAAGTCCCAGAGGAGGATCTATGCATGAACAATTGTCAACATTATATAGCTCCCACTCTTTAATTTCACATTTGTCTAGTGCAGCAACAATCCTCTCTGTGTCAGTTGGAAATGCTCCATCTGGACTAACAAGTACTGCTCCAGTATATGACTGCCCTGCAACTCTAGCAGCCCCATGATAATGGAACAAACCCCAACTAAGATTTTCAGCTACATCCACAATTGTCCAAAACTCCTTTGAAACAACTCCATTGTCTAATACGCTGAAATAGAATGTGCCAGGTACCTTGCCCCTTCTCACCCTATATTTTCTCCTCCTCCAGACCATTTGACCTTCCAATGTTTTTACCTGGAATACTGGTTCATACCAGAATGATCCTTTTGCCTTTCCCCTATAGAATAGTTGGTATTGGCATGGAAATTGATCATATGCTGGATTCTGCCCTGCTACCACACGCCAGCTCCACTGCAAACTCCCCAACCATCCAACAAACAGATCTTCTGCCATTTCATAACTTAAGTTCTGACCCCGAAACTCGATCATTGGACGCACATAAGGCTTGTCAGGGACTTCTGCTTCCAACTCAAGACAGTTGTTTTTCTGTAATACACATAGTGAAAAGGCTTCTAGATTTGCACTTTCATATGAAGCAATACATCGGTAGTTGCATACTTGATCAACAGGGCTACACCGATTCAAGCATTGAAGAGCTTTTCTACAATTGGGATCCAACAAGCAATTAAGTACCTGACGACCACAGTTCCTCAACATACAGTTTAGGGTAGAAAAACCTTTAGCTCTCAAATTATTCAATACTGGAACGGGCCTTATATATGCATTGATTATTACTAGCAAACAGAACCTTATATCATCAGAATTATGTCGATCCCATGCTTCAGATACTGTCCGCACTACTTCATTCGATTCTTTAGATTTATCAGATTGAGAGGTTCCAAAAAAACTCCCAATACTACCTTTGACTTCACTTGGAACATCATAGCCTCCTAATTTATTCTTCAAATCCGATGAAGAGTCAAGGCATATTATATTTTCAATAGTTTTGCTGTTGTTATTAATCCACTCGACTGATTTCTTGTTTGTAACAGCAACAATCACCAACATATCCGCATCCTGTAATTCTTTCTGAAGTCTCACTGACATTTGTCCGCTAGATACAATACATTCATCAGTAAATACTAGAAGCTCATACCCTTCATCAACCCATTTCAATCTCTTTGCCTGGTAAAAGGGAATATTAATGGTACTGGATCAAAAAATTAAACACACTATTCATACCAGAATATTATGACAAAGAAACATACCATACGTATAATACGACACATCACTAAAAATATAAAAGATTTCTGTCATTGATCTGAAAACATTCTAACTAAAGGCAAAAGCTGGTTGTTATCCAGCCAAATTTTAAAGCAGCAAGCTTTAAGAATAATATAACAAGCACACAAGCACAAGTTTTATTTCTAAGTACACTGTACCTAAACCCATTACTAAATCTAGCAAAATATTAAGTAATCTAAAAATCCCCCAATTTACGTTAGTTTTTTCTTAAATTTTAAATTAGAACAAAAGCAAGTGGCTTTACTTAACAGATAATTCTGTTCATTTTGGTGCCAAGTGTACAACTTGAATGGGATTTCCCTGATAGATATGTTGAGGGATCAGGCAGCTTTGCTTCTTCATTCATGTTCTTTGTCCTTTGTTACTTTTGTTTACTAAAGAGCCATGCACTTTAAAAAAAATCCACGAGAGGCCAAATTAAATTACTCTGGAACTTCAGAAAATGTCATTTCTGCTCCACATGTTCACTCAGTGCACAGAATTTCTCCCCTTTCCCCTCCTCCTTCTCCACAAATAGTCCCACATAGGTTCACATTTGCTAGATGCCCAAAAAGCTATATCTTACTCAATTCATCAATATTGTCCACTGTAACGATCCTCGTTCGCTCTCAAACAAATCCCCAAAATATTGAACCCTTAGATATTATTTTAAATTCTTTTATTTCTAAAAGTTTAAACAATAAGAACTAAAAGAGATTAAATATGATATATATACATACACACACACACACACATATATATATATATATATATATATATATATATATATATATATAAAATAGAAATTACCCATTTAGTGTACACAATTTTTTTCAATATTAATTTTAAGTATAGATATTTGCATAATTATAAAAACTAAAAAGTAAATAGAAAAGAAGAGAAAAAGCGTAACTAACATTTTTCAATATAGGATGTTTCATTGCAGGTACAGTAAATAATGAATAGTGTTATATCCTTCTGTTTCTTTGTCGAGAAAGTGCTAAATAAAAAAATATATATTTAAAGTCCTGAAAATATAGAACCAAAGAGGATTACAATTATCCATAAAATCACTTTTCAACAATTGAAACTCAATGAAAGAGGGAGAGAGAAGGTACGTAACAGTGTGAAGCATGACTTGTTCCCAGGATGCTGACTTAAGAGGGCTGGCGGCTCCGTGGTCAACGACAGCTACCATCCTCACCGACGGCGCGGGTGACTGCTCCGCCGTCACTGCGGAGAAGACAGTTGTGGAAGGGCGAAAGCGAGGCTTAGTGTGATTACGTGGCGGTGAATGGAAAGGGAGAGAGGAATGGGTATGAAGGTGAAAAGGAAAAGTGAAAGCATTAAGAGATAAAGCATTATGATGAAACTTAAAACCGAATGTTTCAACAATTTTTAGTTGCAAAGTCACAGACATTTAAACTAACAAAAGGGATTCTCTCTCTCGGCCTTGCAAAAACACACTGAAAATCATCATTTCAGACTCTTCTTTATAAATTATTTTCCTTTCTCTTTTAAAATGTGAATTTACGATAAAGCCCTCTAGTCCATAGTCCTCATTCTCCTCTCAAGTGGGCCTCAACGAATGTCATGTCTTTAAAAATATGAAGGAATATTAATGGATTTTCGTTTTGAAGAAGCTACAGTGAACAGGAGTACAAAATGGATAAATAGGAAAATGTATAAAACAATTTGATTACGTAAGTTAATATTAAAAATTATAAGTAATTTATTTATGAGCGAAAACCTTATAAGACCAAAAATTAGGGTGTGGACCAACAATTTCTGATTGTCTTTCAAAACATTACATTTTCTAATCTCCATAATGTTATTGTACAAAACCTCCCACGTAATAACAGACGATCAATTTCGTAATTAGAATGTTCTGAAAAATCACATTGAATTCTGTATTTATAATCTTTCCAATGAAACAATACAAAGGTATACAGTTTTAACAGTAATTTTATGTTATATTCTAGGCGTGATCTCTTGTAAGTTGTAACACTGCACACGCAACTATAAATTTACTCATCCTTCTACCATCATAACTTGCCAAGAATCACAATTTGAGCTACTTAGCATAGGACTCGCTTTAAGAATCCAAACGGTGAATCTGTATAAACTTTATGTTCTATCTATAAAATATCATGCAACAAAATCTTCAATTGATGGCTTAACACTTCAATTTAAATGTTGCAAGATTGTTGCCTTGGTCGCGGAATTTCAATTAACGAAACGGATAGAATCCAAATTGGGAACAGGCATTATATCAATAATAATAATAATAAAGACTCGGGAAACGTGATAAGAAAATTCAGGAATAAAATTGATCGCCTCAACTTCCAGTTTAACATGGAATTTAAATACAAATATCTTGAAGAAACTAAATCTTCAAACTGGCATCAACGTTGCACTTCAAAACCAGTGGTGTCTACTTATTGAAGAAACACAGCTTCATCGTTATCCAAAATAATTTCGGATGTATCAAACATCTTTAAGACATTTTAAAGGAAGTTTCTGATGTCCAAAGTTTTCACATCGACCGATTCAGGCTCATCCTTGAACTCCTCCCTGAAATGGAAAACAAACAAAGCGAAATAAATCATATGGTTTAGAACTTCTAACATCCTACTGCACCTAGAGACATGAGTAAAATGTATTTCTAAGAGTAGAGGAGAAAACAAAAGCCAAATTTCCAACGCATCAATTATTTCCATCGTGCTATATTCTTAAGTTCAAAGTTGAAAAATCATAATACACCCACAAGCCTAGGAAAGGCCAAGCATCATCATCCCATGCGGCTATCTGGACTTGGGAGTAAAAATTAAGCAGAAAATAAAAGGTAATTATCATGTACTTATTAATGATATTCCTTGTTCAAAAGAATTAAAGAGAATTGGGAGAAGGGGGAAATATAAGGGCAACAAATGAAGTCATTAGAAATACCTCTTCTTTTGAGTTTCCATTGCCTCAAGAGCATCCTTCTTCAGCTCCTCCAGCTGGGCTTTGGCTATTTTAAGTTCAAGCTCATCTTCATACTTTGGTAGATCTTCCCTACGAACTCCAAGCCTAAGGTAGCACCATCGAAGGAGGAACAGAAGAGAAAGAGAGAAAGCAATTACAGCCCATCAATTTATGGTACTCAACTAAAGGGAATAAAACGCCGAAGAATCCTCACTAGAAAATGTGCAATTTAAGCAACTAAATGGAATACCCAACCTATAAAAGTAGGTCAATAGACAACTGACAAAGAATGGACTATACAATTCCCTACAAGTAAACAATGCGATGCAAGCTCCAATGTCCACGAAAAGGACAAAAACCAGTAAAACATTGAAAATTGAATGTTAACCGGAATCTTGCTTCTACTCAGTAAAATTTCTTTCTCTATATTTTATTGCAAAAATCCCTGTGCTCTGCCATCTAATGTAATGATAACTTTCCCACAATGAGGGTGCATATGCCCATTCAACAATACCAAAATAAAAATATTTATAAAATCGTTAACAATTCCACGACAAAGTGAAATAAAATGAACACAGATGAAAACTTCAAAAACTTGAACTTAGATGTCACTTGATATGAACCCAACCTCAACATGTCAAAAGATATCCTGCGTTAAGAACTTACTTCTTATTAATCTTATCAAACTCTGCCAGTAGCAGGTCCATTCCTTTCTTATCATTTCTCACTAACGGTTTCTTTAAGTCCTTTTCAACTTTGTCCAGTGCTTCTATCATCAGAGCCTCTGCACCAAGATCATCTGTGAGACCTCTCCTGTAAAAAAGTTGAACATGTAAATATGAGCTTGGGAAACAATAACCTAACGCATCCTGAAGCAAGTGATGTTCGTGCCGTAAGTTGGCTTGTAACTCAATTGTATAACTAGGTAAATCCGGATAATATTTTAGGCTCGTCATAATTTGTAGAAGGAAAAAAAAAGCCAACAGGCAATTTTAGAACCAGAGGTTGAAAATAAAAAGAACTTTTCACAATGAATTCAAAGAATTATTTTACATATAAAAAAATAACGAGAACCTAGTATGACTGAAAAAGTTGAAGGGCACACAATACATACAATCATCACATCTACTTAAAAATGAAGATAGTAGAATAGATATCACCACACACTTGATTCTTATTTCCTTCAAAGTCAAAAGATAGGTCCGAGCATCTGGAATATCCTGTGTCTCCATTTCAATGGTGGATAGGATATCTTGGGACTCTGACAACAAGTTTGCCCTGCAGAATGCACAAGAGATTGTAGGCATAATACAACCAAAACATTTAAATAGAATGCTTGAAAGATTACGAGTTACAAACCAAGAAAATAAAATATTGAGCATAATAGTATAACAAAAACGACAAAGGAAAAGCAGAAGCTTACTTCTCTCTAACTGTTTTCATGACCTTTGCATAATGAGAAACAGCAGCTGGATCTTCTGGGTCAATGGTGATCTTTTCCTTCTTTAATATTCCAATGGCGGTCTCAAATTTGCTCTTCACTTCCACAAAAATGTTCTTCAACATTTCTGTTTCCATTCAATCAAACAGTGTGTTATAGAAAGCCACATAAAATAATCTACAACTATATAAGAAGGGGATAAGTTGTCTTCATATCGATATACATATTTTGTATGTCCTATTTTACCCCTGTAACTATCATTATTATTTATATCCCACGATCTTATTTACACCTTCTAAATCACACACATCCTCCAACAGCACAACACAATCACAAACTATTTATTATGTAATCACTCTTATCACTTTTTTTTAATATAGAGGAAAATAGTGCCTCTTTTGCACTAGTAAAAAGAATAAAATTTCTTTTAAAGATCAAATCAAAATATAAATTAAAAAATATACAACCGCACAAGAGAACTCACGATCTCCCTTCAGGGCAGGAGGAGCAGACTCTTTAACATAGTGACGAACTGGAAAAGCATACTCCTTTTGCAGAAGCATCTGACTGCCATAGATCTGTAAGAAACGGCGAAAAATGGGCAAATTGAAAAAAACTCACAAAACATCATCCCTTATAAATTAACAAACAAAAATAATGCATATCAAACATCCGGAAAAACCAGTTCCATACAATTCATCTCCGCCCACAATTCCGAAACTCAATGAGATAAATCACCAACACAGTCACTTTTAGATTAACCAACAGACTTTACGCGTATTAACCATTATTCAACCACGAGTTTCATATCGTTCATTTCCACACACTATTACGCAACTCAATATGACAGATAAACAAAGAATCCCAATGCATCAACAACTCCTAGGGTGCAAGCAAGCTATTTCCCCAATCAATAGAATCAGCGATGAAAGAAAAACCTAATCGACCAAAAGAAATGAAAAAACAACATGTTAACCCTCGAAATATATCGTGAATTGTCCGTTTTGTCGCGCAACTTGGATTTAAAATTATCGAGATAAGCAAACAGATAGCGCAAGATGTATTGAAATTAATGCAGATCCCGAGATTCAACGAGAGAATCAGAAATAAGAATGTGAGGAAAAATGGTTGGATAATGCATGGAGAAGGAATTGCAGAGAGGAAATGAGAGATACCAATTTGGATTTGGAAAAGAGACGAGAAGAGAGTGCCATGAGTGAGGAATGTTCTTCGTTCAGCCTTCTCCCAAATGCGTTTGTTAGGGCTTTCCTTTGTTTTTCGCTTTGATGCCTCTCTTTCTCCCTAATGAGACCGCGAATAACACTGCCACTACTAATCTGCTAGGGTACACTGCACCCTACGTTTCATCCACCATACATGGCGTCTCCTTAATTCTCAGCCGTTGGATGCTCTGCCACGTGGAAATCCCCTGTCCTTCTCTCTTCACCTGGTTTACTTGAATAAATTATATTTTTAAAATATTACCTTTTCACTCTTTTTTAACTTACATTAGTTTTAGGATAATACACTTATATTTCTTAGTTAAAAGCAATAATAAGTAGTAAAAAATAAAAAAATTAAATTTAAAAATATAAGAAAATATTGCTATAATTTACTCAATTTTATTTGTAAGGCTAAAAAAACACCGATGTCATAGTTTTATTCTACTATTCTCGAATAGCTATGACTGATTTATTTTTTTTTATTTCTTTTATGATTGAACTCGTTAGGATGGTCGGAATTGATAATTTTGGTGGATCAAAATTTAGTTAGCAAAATCTCTTTTAGTGGATAAAGGAACTTTTATTCTCAATAAAAAAAATTAATATTAGGATATATGATCTTTATACATGCCTTTAAATATTTATGTATGAATTTGATATGTATATTGCAATGGAATATAATATGTATTGTTGACTTGATGTATGCTATATTAAATTAAATTACTTGATATCACATCACTTATATGATATGGAGAGTAAACTTAAAGTTCGTAATATATAAACATATTATTATTAAAAAAAGATTTATATTTTTATATTAAAATATTAGATGATTGAGAAATTAAGTAAGCATTTCAACACAAACACTACATTTGTTCCATCATATAATTATTCAAGCAATGCATTTACCCTCATTTATGAAGATGGAATCCTTGTAAATATCTAAAGTATTTAAAATAAATAATTGTTATTATATAAAAAGAACCTGTTAAATATAAGTCTTCTTTAAAATATTAGAATTTATAATTTGTTATCTTGTATTCATTAAAACACCAATAGATATTTGAAATAAATTAAATAAATTTTGTTGGATTAATTTGATGTGTTTAGAATCATAATTAACTTGTAAATCTGTCGATCACACTCTTTTGATAACTTACCTTTATAGATAGATAATATTGCAGGTCTAGAAGTGGCTCTCCATAGACATAAACAACTTTTACCTAATGTGTATTCATTTTGCATTTACCTTTATGTATATTTTTTTTGTATATTTTTGAAATACTTTAATTGTGTAAAATTTTTTGCTTGATATGTGTGTGTGAGAATACATTATCATTTGTTATGCGGATCGTTAAAGTATAAACCATTATGCTTCTGGTTTGAGTTATGAGATGCATCTCCAACATAATGATACTTCTTGGTGTTATATGTTAATGTATATTCTGAATATCATTCCTCCATAAATAAGAGGTTTGTCATACAAAGGGTATCAACATCAGGATAATTTTTTATATTCATTTTTTTCTAAACCCTAAATCTAGAGCATTTCCTTAACTGTTAGTATCTTTATAAGTATTTGTTTGAAAGTTAACATCTGCTATTTAATAACTATATTTTACATGTTGAATATTGAAATTATTTTCATATTCTTTTATAATGTATCGAAAAGTATCATATCACAATTTTTAATTTTATTAAATTTTTAGTAAACGTCAATTAAAAAGGTACTTTTCCATATAAAAAATGTTAAGCAATATAAGAAGTAACTAGTACATTTTGTAAGTCTTGGATTTGTATGCGATAATAAGACATTTCTTTTTAAGTTAAAAAGATCACTTTCTCCCTTAATGTTGTAACATTGAAAACATATTTGTTAGAAAAATTTAATTAATTCCCTAAACAGCCAGACGTTGAGGAGTTAGTCTTTGGTTCTAACATAGATATCCGGGATTGTGACAAAACATCCAATGTTTACGGATCCCACAAACATGCACCTTATGAAAATTATTAGCTAAGAGATTAATAAATAACTTTTTTAGAAGTCACGATTAAATTATATTGAACAAAAATTGATGGGAATACAGTATTAACATTTTTCAATAATGTTCCCGAACTAAAATGTTATAAATGAGAAACATGATTATTTTTTATGAATCAGTTGCACCAAGTTGTATAAAATACAACAGTTTTTATCTAATTTCTGTCTCAACAAAAAGACTTCCCTAAACAATTGAAAAAATGCATGATTGATGATGTAGCACAAAAGATACAAACAATAATTCAAACACAAATGTTTAGTACTTCTTTTCTGACAATGCACATATTCATTTATGTTAGAGATAACAGTGTATGTTCGGTCCAGAGTGTTGCTAGAAAAAATCACCTTAGTATTGCAACTACTGTCTATAAACATGATTTTACATTTCGGCGGCAAAGGATTTACCACATCCACAAGTCTGTGTAGCGTTAGGATTCTTGAAAGAGAAGCCTCCCCCAATCAGAGCATCACTGTAATCTAATTGCATACCAAATATGAAGAGTAGGCTTTTAGGATCACAAACTGCAGAAATAAATAGAGAAGTCAAAAATACAGTGGCTTATGGTATTAAGACCGAAGCAAAAATTTTAAACATGGAGTGATGCAGTCGTTACATTGAGCATAGAAAATTATAAGACGGTGGACTAAAGAAAGAAAAATATGCAGGAAATTCTCTAATACCATAATCACCATATATACATGCATCATTTTTGCTCTGGCGTAAGTTGGGAGACAGTTTGCTCACTGTTTTTTTTTCTTTTGTTTACCCATTACAGTATGCTCAGTACTGGAAGCAATCCAAATGTAGTTTTAAAAACAACAATAATAACAGCAACATTTTTAACTGTTGCTCCATGCAAAACTTTGACAATCGAAGCTGAAAAAGAAGTACAAGAGTTCATGTTGAGGGGACCAATCTTTCAATTCAACTTAGTTTCGAATTGTTTTGTTTCCCATTGAAACGCCATAGAACTAGTAGGAGATTCACTTGCATTTCCTGAATAGTAATGATAAATGTCCACCCAATTTTGGGGTGGATAGGAGTGGAAAGAAGAAAAATAGGAAGAAAGAAGAAAAGGTGGCTAAAGCATGTCAAATATTTTAACCACCCCTTCTCTGTATAAACCACGAGATTAATAGTTCCTTGTGAATTAAAAGAAACAATATGTGAATCATACCAATTTCAAAGCCTTCATACTCGATGATGGAGTCATCTGGCCTTGCATTAGCCCTGTCTTCAAAATCCATTGTGTATGACATACCAGAGCACCCACCTTGTCTGACACCTATTCTTAAACATAAATTTTCATTTCGTTCAGACCTCATCTTATTCAAGTGCTTCAGTGCGTTATCCGTAAGAGAAATTGCAGGGGCCACAGACCCAGAGGCTGGTGCAGCTGAAAGATAGGCGAGAAGAGTGAAAACAGAGATTAAATAAGTGCTGAATAAGGTGGAAAAAGCATTTCGCATAGCACACACTGGTATATAACAAAATTCAAAGTATACGGCTGCACTATAGTTAATAATATTATAATATTATAATATTAAAACTGGGTGAATGTTGATAAAAGATGACTAGTTTTTTCTTGGATTTACTTAGAGAGCACTAATCTAAATAACTTTCTAAGATAGTTCTCCAGGAAATAAATAATTATTTTATTGATAACAACTAAACCAATTATTCTCATTATCTCTATTTGTAACAATCAAACTCTTCAAAATAAGAGAATAAAAATATGCTGAAATAAATGGAAAGATTCTAAAGACATTTTCTCATAACCACTATGGAAATATTAAAGATATTTTTATCCTAATAATCCATCATTTATAACAATCCTCTCGAGTTGGTAAATAAATATCGAACTTGCCTACGAAAATCTTGGAATCTGCTCTAAAGAAACCTCTTAGTGAAAATGTATGTTATTTGAAGTCCTGTAAAGACATGAGTTGTAATCACAATACTCTCAAAATTGTCTTTGGTGAAGTGCACGTTAATTTTAATATGTTTGGTCTTATCATGGTTTACTAGATTATTGGCAATGCTCAAGGCTAACTTGTTATCATAGTTCAATTATATATGAATGTCAACCTTTATTTTAAGATCTTCTAGTATGATTTTCATCACACCTTGCTTTTTGTTTCTCCAAGTTACCATACTTTCTCCAAGAGATATACAATATTCAAAGGTAGATAAATTTTTCTTTTAAGTTCAATCTTTTGTTTCATTATCTCTTGTAATAATCATATCATCCACATAGACTAACAATATGGTGAATTTACCTATAATAGAGCGTTTAATGAATAAAGTATAATCTCCCGAACATTACTTGTATCCTAAAGAAACCATTGTTTTCGTAAATCTTCCAAACAATGTTTTTAGAGATTGTTTAAGGCCATATAAACTCATCTTTAGGAGACACATTTTATTCCTTCTACAATGATGAATTTCAAATCATTGAGGAATCGACATAAGCTCCATGAAGAAAGACATTCTTCACATCCTGGTGTAAGTCCCAAACGAAATGTCAAAACAAGAAGAAATCAAACTGTATTTATCTTTACTATTGAACCAAACGTCTCCTCATAATCAATTCCACAAATTTGAGTGTATCCCTTTGCAACCAATCTACCTCTATATTTGTCTATTGTCCTATTTGTCTCATATTTCCCTGTAAATATCTATTTGTACCCTACGCCCATTCTTCTCTTACATATTAAGAAATATGATATTTAAAACTTGTTGTGCATGAAAGGGAACCGCAAACGGCAAGATATTTAGCAAATAAGTCATGTCATGTGTCAATTGTATAAGAGAATTTGACACTATTCTCTATACAAATATCTTGACACAAAAGGTTTGGGAGTCTTTTCTTGTTATTTATAACTAATCGAATCAATACAGGATAATAACTAATGAAAACAGTTTAGAACTTCTCTATAAAAAACAGTATAACTTTATTTTTTCTTAGATTGTAAAAGCAACTATACTGGACACTAATTCAACAAGTGAATAATTAAAGGTCTGTTAGGAGGAAATATCTCCAGAAACACTCTTAGGAAAGAAAAAGAAAGAAAAAATGAATTTAATTTATCCAAGTTAAAATTAGCTTAAGATTTTGGAGAACCTAATAGAAAATAATTTCTACAAATTAGTTCATGTATAAATTAACAGAAAAATTTGTTAATGGAGAAACTAATTTCATATTTCCTTCTTATTTTCCTTTTCTAGAGGTGTTTATCAATAAGTTTTTCTAATAAGCCCCAACTTATTTACCCAAACAAACCCTAAACGAAAGGGTAAGAAAGTTGTCTACTATGTTGAAATTTCATATAAGGAAGCAAAAACAGGAGAGTTCCGGTGCATGCATCAACCGATCAAAATTCATCGTCACCCTGGTCTATACACCTTTCGAGAAATTAGGGTAGGCAGAACCCCAGTTCTGCATACCAATACCAACCATGAACTCAAAGCCAACAAACTCTAGCAAACAATCCCATCTCTAATTAAATGGAAACGAAATCATTCGCAAAGGTTTCCGAACAAAATCTTCAAATGGAAGAAAGTGCCCTCTTTTTAGAAACTATAAATATTTATCATTTTTCTAAGCCAGGAAATTATAATCTCCAATATGATATTTGTCATGGATGTTGCTAATTAACAGGAAATTAACAAACGAGGAAATATAAGGATGTAACGCGTACCGGGGACAGAAACGGATCGAATGGAGATTGGTTTCGGGCGTTTTAGATTTGGCGGTGAAAATCGAACAGAGGGTGAAGAAGATTGAGGCAAGGAGGTAGGAACGCGAACAAATTGAGGAGAGTGCATAGCAGAGATTGCAGAGAAAGCCATTGCAGTTTGGAGGGAGAGAGGGAGAGAGAGAAATTGCACACACAACACTGTGCGATGCTTTTTTCAATGTGTGACGTGTTTGGTTGGGGTTTTGGAATTTGATATTTCTAGGTAATTCATGTTTGCAGCTCATAGACTAATATCAACCAAGAAAATTTTCAAAAATCCAAAATAAGTTCAGGAATTTATTTTATTTTATTTTCTATAATCCAATCATATATTATATATTGACTTTAATATCATGTTAGTAGAAATACATTATATATTGACTTTATCAATAATTAAATATGAAATCACTTTTTTGTCTTGTATTACTCTCATCGACAAAGTACTTTGTCTTTTATTTTTTTAATTTGATTTTTATTTGAATAAACTTTTGAATTATTCTAAATTTAAATAATATATATTAAAAAAATACTTTTAATTTTTTATTTATAAAAAATAAAATTTAAAGGGGCGAATTTAAGTTAATTTACAAATATTTTAAATTTTGTTGTGTTTTAACTATTCAATTTGAATAACTTTTACTCATTTCGTACACACAATTAAGTCGTATTTATTATCAATATTAAATAAGGAATTAAATTATAGTTGTGTAACTTATCATTTATAGACTAAAGAATATTCACATTATTTTATATATAATCAAGAAAACTTGGGATTGCAAGTATTGATTTGTAAATATTAAATATATAACTGGATATTTCAATAAATATCCATTTTTCATTTGTACAGAACAAAATTAGATAATAAATTCGTGTAGTCCATGAAATTGATATTTATTACATGATGAAAAGATAAATATAAAACTAAAATTAATGATAATATAAAATAAAGTCAAAGATATAATAAATTAAACATGTTTTGACTAACTTAAATATGCGTCCTTCTCTGTGTTCCAAAATTTTGGTCTTATACCAATTTGATTTGACCGGGAGGTGAGAAAGTTTGACCAAATATTATTTTCACTGAGAATTAAAATCCTTGATTATTGTAAATTTTTTAATATAATATGTTCTTAAATAAACACTTATTTTTTATTAATGAAAATATAAAGAAAACAAAAGTGGGTAAGACTAAGTAAATCAACAGAAAAGCAAATAAAAAATAAATAAACAAGCACACATCTCCCAAAAGAAAGATGATTCATACTTTTCCACATTATCAATAAACATGGTATCTTATTTATAAACATACTTAAAAAAAAGTTGTTAATCCAAAGATGTAAACTATGAATCTTATAATGAAGTGAATAAAAAATAATTAAAGTTGATGTCACCATTGACAATGATATTAATAGTCAATGTTTAAATAGTTTCACAAAATAATTTTTGTATGTATTTATCTACTTGAATTTAAACTGAAGATGCAACACAATCTAATAGGAATACATATTAAAAACTAACTTAATCACTAATCTAATTATAATAATAGTCTCAACCAAGTTTCGAAAATAAAATATTCTTTAATTTTTCAAAGAATGTTTATTAATATTCAATTTAAACTAGTATTTTAAAGGTGAAAACTAATTAATATTGATTAAAGGACACTATATATGAGTAAGAAATTCATAACATTATATCTTATGAAGCTTGAATTTGATTGATAACGTTCCATATTTTAAAGTATGAATAAAGTTTCAACTACAATCATCATAAACATCTTTCATAAATGTTGGATACCAAAATTATAAATACAATTCACACCAACACTTAAATAGTTGATTGAAGTCATCTAACACAACAGAAAGAAACATATCTTTCACTAATTCGAATAAATAAAATAATCTTTCAAAGAATGCATAACTTTTAAAATAGAAGAGCATGAAAAATAATAACATCTATGAATAGTATTTTGGAAAAATATTTCTCAAATATTTGTCCTTAACTGTACAAGTGATTAGGATTATATGTATTAGTAAATCTAACAATTGCTCAGGACTTGCAATCTTTGTCGGAAACGTATATTCTTGGAAGCGAAGAATCTCGAGTCTAAATGTTAACCTTGAAACCAAGTTAACTAATTTTATCTTAAAAGAATTTGCTAATGAAGAGTAAATAATAATTTACAAATAAATTGAAAAACTTACTTCAAAACCAATTTTAATTGGATACGATTGATTTAAATAAAGCCATATCTACATAGAATGGCCGAATAGGAAAATAATAATAATTGTTTTGAAAAACATATAAAGAATAGAAAATATAGGACAAGTTCTGGAAATATCTAAAATCATAATTCATAAATTTAAATATTAGTTATAATTTTATCCTTTATTTTTTTAAAATTCATTCTTACTAGAAAAAATAATAATACTCAATTAACATTAGTCTTCTCCATAAACATTTATAGAAAAATAATAATACTCAAATTTATTAGTTTTTTATCTCTTTATTTTCAATTAAACTGAGATATATAAAGCAAATCACCCTCTTTGTAGATTTAATCTTTATTTTAATCTCGCAATTACGATTTTCACTCATCAATAATAGTTTTGAGTTAAGGTCGGATAAAGAAAATGAAGTCTTGGCAAGTAGAGGCTTGTGTTCTCCCACAACTCCATGATCTATGAAAATTTTATAACCAATTTAAGTTTGAGAAATTTGATATGATATACTTTTAGGACATATTCAATTTGTCGCTCGGATTATAATAAGTTAATTTAATATAAATTAGCTAAATAGTATTCTTGATGATATAATTTTATACGTATATTAATAGAGTTTATCGTAATAATATTTAAATATTTTTTAGTTCACTAGTTAATTATATATGTAATCTTAAAATTGATATATTGAGTCAATAAGTTGATATGATTTTATTTAAAATATTATCGAACTGTAATTACTAAAATGACCATTAAGATTTGAAATTAGTTATGAGCGGTAATAAATTTGGGTCGGATGGTACATAAGTTTAACATAGAATGTTTTTTTAAATAATAACATTAATAAGAATATTTTTAAAGTAACATTAGCATTAATTCAGGTTGAGGTAATTAAAATTTACTCATATTTAAATCAATGAAATATTTTTTTTTGTTTAAATTTATAATCAAAGCAATAGTACCACCACTTGAATTTTTTGACATAAAAATAAAATTTGCATAACGTTATATTTTACTTTCACTGATATGAATTACAGTTAAATTACTAATTATTTTAATCTGCCTAGGAAAACTTAACAAAGATATTTTAAAATATCAGATATAAAAAAATGACATAGACTGAAAAAATAATTATTTAATATATAATTGATAAGAAAAGTAAAAATAACTTTTTATAAAAGTCATAAATCATTGTTTGCCTGTATATAATTTATAAAATTCATCCATTCTATATTTTAAAGAAAGGCAATTCTCTGTTAAATAATTATGCTTAAAATTGAAATAATATATATTTTTACCTTTTTATGTCATATGTTACTTTCATGACACATGTCCTAAGCTTATATATTAAGTTAAATTTCTTTAAAGAAATTACTCATTAAAAAAATTAACTTCTATAATATAAGAAATGACATAATTGTTAATTGTTCAATACTTTTTTCTTAAAAAAAA
>Ga0209489_100467_pt1 | contig 75570 bp, 46 predicted proteins | sample SiratrowhiteBW_FD_187527 | JGI IMG/M metagenome (GOLD analysis project Ga0209489, IMG submission 187527) | Root nodule microbial communities of legume samples collected from California, USA - Siratro white BW (SPAdes) (version 2) | ecosystem: Host-associated > Plants > Roots > Nodule | place...
ATCAATTCGTGATTTAAGTTCTAAATGACCACACGCGTCATGCGGAATTTAGTTTAAGGAGTTTCAATTTTCGTTTGGGATTATCAAAAGACCGAACGCGTCTATGATATGCCGAAATGAAATTAAACTTTCAAACTAATAAATATAAAAATTTAAAAAGAATAAAATAGCAATTTTCTCAAAAATAATTGAACTTTGGTAGAACTACGTATTCCCTGATTCTTCACCCGTTAGGATGTTGATACGTAGGAGCAGGGTCAATCCTTGTCAGGTCCTTTAATTTAAAAATTATTATTTTGTCTTTTAAATTGGTTTTTTTTATATATTATATTTTTGGGAAAAATACATATTCTAAAAACCACATTTGATTTTGATTATTTAATTAAAGGTACTGTCTTAAGACAGGCGCTGTGGGGTGCTAATACCTTCCCCACGCGTAACCGACTCCCGAACTCATTTCTAGTTCGCAGACTTATTCCTTATTCTTTTCTTAGTTTTTCCATAGTTTTTCATAAAAAATTATGGTGGCGACTCCATTTCTTTCTTTTTATTTGTTTTTATTTGACCGCCATACCCGTCGTGATTTTTAGGTCGCGACAAGATTTGGTGAAAGTTTTTCTGACCAATATGTGGTTTGATGAAGAAGCCATCTATTCTCAAGTCAAAGGAATAGATATTTGCATCAATGATGATGTTTGGCTGACTGTTGCAGGGCTGAGGAATGTTGGAATTCCTATTGGAAAGAACAAAGCACAATTCTTCAAGTCCTGTTTGAGGAATCCTAATAATGAATCCAGGAGTTATTCAGTGGGTGGACTGGCTATGACTCCACGCATCCTAGAATTCATTGTGATCTGACTGTTAACACCGAGAGGATTTAATCATATTGTTTTAATTGAAGAAGATCTCATGATGATGTACTGTCTAATGGGGAAGATTCAAGTAAATTGGAGCATCTGATTAAGATAAAGAAGAAGGTCGAATACAGAATTCCTTATGTTGTTCTCATATCTCAATTTATTGAATATTTTGAGATTGACACTGAAGAAGAAGTGGTGGAACAAGTGAAAGCACAAAATGAGATTAGTGTAGCAATACTGAATAAGATCGGATTGATAAAGGTAAATGATGATCATTGGATCTGCAAGGCTGATTATGATAGTTCTGATCCTCAACCAGTTGAAGAAGATGATAATGGTGGAACGAGTGTTGTTGTTGCTGCTAATAAAGGTTATGATGTTCCTATACATGATGTTCCACACACTGGGTATGAGAACTACTTTGCTGGTTTTGAGGAACGTATGATGACACAGCTGCATACCATGCATGAAGAAGAGAGAAACCACTATCAATATTGTGAAACCAGGTTCTAGAACATTGAAGGATCTCTTGAGGATGTTCAAAACAAGTTAGGCCACATGTTCTTTAATCCAAACGACTGAGCTTGCTGATTTCTCCTTCCCTCACTTTGATGAATGCAAAGGAGGAGAAGTAGGTGGTAGTGTGTCAGGTGGTGTGTTGCTAGGTCTGGTTTAGTATGTGGTGTGTTGCTATGTCTAGTGTGTTGTTGCTGGTTCTGTTTGTTCCTGGTTTAGTTTGTTGCTTTTATTTTCTATTTTATCTGCTGTTGCTGTGTTGTTTTTTGTTGGTTTATCCAACTTTGTTGCTTTGATGGGTATCTAGCTTGTTAAAAGATGTAGTAATTTTTCTGTCCAATGTATCTTGTAAGATTCGGCTGATTAAGTCATTCTAATATGCTCCCCAGATAAATATTTTGAAATGAAATATGAAGTATGTGTTTTTATTTTTAACATGGTTCTATTTCTAATATTGTCTCATTTCTTCTCTTTGATATTATAAATGAGACAATGGAGTATGGGGCAGCAATGGCATGATTGGAGAAAAATCTTATCTGCACTGGTTTGAGAATGATAGGATTTTAACTAATTGTTTCAGTTCAATCAAACTGATTTTAAGTATTTCTCTGAAACTTTTGAATTTACAGATTACTAATCAACTGTTCTAGAGTTTAGTTGTTACAGGTTGAAGCAATACAACACAACACACACGTGTTTGCTTTCATCCAATTGGGGGAGATTGTTAGCACCAGGAGCTGCTGAATATGATTTGATGAAATCAACACAAGAATGAAGTCTATAGTGGATCCTAGCTTGCAACAGGAAGTGCATGAAGACTCATAGAGCTTGATGGAGTGCTGGTCCTAGACTTAGGTTGTGTGTGTTTGTGAGTAGTGCCTTTGGTTTAAAATCATATGTTACATAATTGATAATTCGAAGTAAGCTCCAAAATCAATTTGCTTAATCATATTTTCAAAAGATTAAATAAGAACAAATCAAATTTTGTTTATCTATTTCAGAAAGGGAATCAGTAAACTATTTTCAAAATCTGAACCTAATGAATTTTCTGCTAACTCGAAGAATAATTCAATTGATTAAATTATTGATTCAATTGATTGAAGTTTTAATGGTCAACTAATTAGTTTTCTTATATAATGACCATGCACGTGTTTTTCACGAAACAAAACACAGAAATCATTGTGAGCGAATACAAGTGAAATTTTTCCAGAGAGAAAGCGTCCTTACATCTAGTGATCATTTGGCAATTGATTTTCATCAAGAAAACTAATCTTAGAGCTTTACTGTTGAATTGATCTTGTGTAACAGTGATCTTGATCCAGAGCTAAGTGTTCTACTCTGATCTTAATACATTTTGTAATCTTTTGGGTCCTCTCCTCCCTGCTTGCTAGCCTTGTCACCCCCTTACAAATTTTGGCCTGTCCCCAAGCCATTCAATGAAAGTGTAAAAATCAACAGGGGTCATCCAAGGAATAGGATCACCTGTTGGGACACGGCCATCAAGTCCCTGAAATATGTGCATGATTCCTCTGTGATTTGAACTTTGTTGTTTCTAGATGTGCATAAGATTTGAACTCTGCTATTGGAAGTGGTTGATTGACTACATCTGGATGCTCTACTGGATTGATGCAGTTCTTATCAATGTAGTTTTTGTTGATTGGAAGGCGAATGTGGCTTTAGCTTCAGTAGGAACTCCTTGAGTTCTACATAAAGTAGTTATTAGTCCAGGGAAGCCAAGAGCTCCTCGCCTTCTACCCTTAAACTGATTCACCTCCACATCCACAAACTTCTGGATCTCATCAAAAATAATCCTAGAAACATTCACAATCACATCTTCTTGAACAAGTGAAAACAGCAGGTTGCAGCGAGGTATATTCAATTGTGAAACATGTCCACTGGGTGCAATATTAGCTAACATAAAAGTCAGCCACACTTGAATGATGGTTCTCATATCTTTTCTACGTATCCTCTTTGGTAGGCCACCAGGACCCTTTTGATATGAACGGTCAAGGAAGTACAATGTGTATGCCACTTTGTTGATGTCAAACCCGTTAGGAGTGGATTTGAGCCTCTGATATGCACAAAAGACTTCTTGATCTGGAAAAGGATTGCCTAGAAACTCATCAATAGCCTTGGGATGATAGAAAATCCAATGGCCCCTAACTCTAGACTTGCATTCCTCACAGCTTTGCTTCTCTGTCCAAGCATTGGCATAAAATTCATAGACCAACTCAGAGTCATATTTACTTATAGGCTCAGCCAACTTCATCCAATTTCTTCGTAGTAGTCCCATCAGGAAAAAAAAAAACAAACTCCCCTAGTTGCAACTCTACCTTCCTCTCAGGGATGAAACTCTAGGACTTGAGCTCTGCAAACCGTTGTTCCTTGTACGGATTCAGAAACCTTGGTCCAACTTCATCAGTATCTTATTCCAGTGCTTCTTGATAGGAGATCTATCAAGAAAATAGTGCATCAAAAGTTCTCAAGAAAAAGGAAAGAAATTTAAAATTAAAAAGTGTGTCATCAATTCCAAAGAGTGATTATTCACAAACAAAGGATGTTATTGTGGAGAAGAAATGAAAAAAAAAATGAACAGGAAAAAAGAAAGAAAAGAAGAAAATGATCTTAGCAAAAACCTGAATTATTTTTCACAACAACAGGTTGATGACCCTTGTTTCGAAAAAAAATGAAAACCCACAAGAGCTTTTATTCCATTTTCTTTCAAAACCCTTTAAACCCTGACCACGTTACAAGCCACATAAAGTTCATACTGATTGAAAAATGATTGCAATGATTTTCATAAAGAATAACCCTGCAACAAAGGGATGTGACTACCAATATGACTCGAAAAAAATAAAAGAAAAAAATCAGAATGCCTTTGGTAGAAAGGATGGTACAAATCTCTCAACAGAATAAGAGCAAAATGGTGTCAGAGAAACACTAACACTGGGCCAATCCTTCCTCATTTTTTGTATTTCATATTTTTTCTACATTCAAGACCAAACCATTCTTCGGTTCAATTTTTACCCATTCTTTTTTTTTTAAAAAAAAAAGAAAAAAACTGGAACAATCCCTATTCGGTCAAATTTGTATCTGTTTATTTTTAGTTGCAGCTTTCTCCATATAAGTTGCATGATCCTAGTTTCCCACCAAATCCATTGTTTTGGTTCATCTAACCCAGCAAAATTAGCCACCCATTTGAACCTAATTTCCCATTCTTCAAAATATGGGGCAGCTCCATGGGTACGTTCATGATGTTTGTATCATATTCTCAAAGGATTTGTGCGAAAAATTCTAAAATAAAGTTGCACCCATTTATCTGAATTCAATCCCTATACATCAAAATTGGGGCACTGCCGTTTGCAGTATGAGGTAATGTCATTTGGACTCTCCTCAGTTTACCAAAAAAACCTCTTCAACCATATTTTTTTCATCCACCCATTTAAGTACATATGCAGCAAAATGTGATGAATGGTGAAGTCAATAGCGTTCTAATTTCAATTGTTAAGCATTAAGATTTGCCAACATTGTTTAAAAAAAATCAAAATCAAATCAAAATGAAAATCTTTTCAAATTCAATGAATTCAATGTTGCTCAAAAAACATTTTGATTTCTAGTAAAAAAAAAGAAAAGAGAAAAAGAAGGAAAAATAAAAAAAATGCATTCTCATGTGTGTATTTTCTAGATTTTCATGTATCCACAAATGCATTCCTAAAATTGCATGCATTCAAACATGAATATGCATTCAAAAATAAATAAATCAAAATTCCATGCATTCAAACATGCACATGCATACATTCAAACAATCAGAAACTCAAAGTTTCCATGCATTCAAACATGGATATTTTCATACCAAGAGAAACTCAAAGTTTCCATTCATGCAAACATACGTCTTTTAAAAAGAGAAACTCAAAGTTTTTTCATGCATTCATACATACATATCTTTCTGTCAAATAAACAAATCAAAATTGACCTTTTGGATGAGCGACTCAAAGTCTGCCTCCATGTTGGAAGATAGAAAATAGGCGACTCAAAGTCGACCTTTTTGAAGAAGAATGATTCAAATTTTTGTTAGGGAAAGGAGTCAAAGTTGAATCCGTATCGGAGAAAGAACTCAAAGTTGTATCTCCAGTGAAGAAAGGACTAAATGTCATATCTTCACAGAAAAATATTTGACTCAATGTAGTTGTAATTAGAGAAAGAATTCAAAGTTGTATCTCTATTGTTGAAAGGTGACTCAAGGTCAACCTTATATTTGGAGAAAGGACTCAAAGTTGAATCTTCACATGACAACTCATGAATCAAAGTTATTTTATAGAGAAATGACTCAAAGTTGTATCTCTATTTGAAGAAAAGACTCAAAGTCGTATCTTCAATTTGTTTTTCAGCACGTCTGGAGAAGGGTCTCAAAGTCGTATCTCTAGATAATTTACTTTTCAACTCCCTACAGAAGCAAAGTCACAAGTATTCTTTGGTATGTTAATCCCCTGTAGAAGGAAGGTCATATTTGTTTTTTTAGCGCTTGATCTCCTACAGAAGCAAGGTCTTGGCCATTCCTTACTTTTATGTCGTGTGCGAAAGGACTCAAAGTCGTATCCACACTTTACTTTTCAGCTCGTGTTGGAGAAAGGTCTCAAAGTCGTATATTCACACCTTACTTTTCTGTTCGTGTGCGAAAGAACTCAAAGTCGTATCCACACTTTAATTTTCTGTTCGTGTGCGAAAAGATTCAGTCATATCCACATTTTACTTTTCAGCTCGTGTGTGAGAAAGAACTCAAAGTTGAATCTTCGCACTTTACTTTTCAACAATTTTACTTTTTGATATTTGGAGAAAGGACTCAAAGTCGCATCTCCAGTATAGATTCGTAGCCCTCTCGTCCTTATAAGGTCAAGGTTGTGGTTTCACATTTCTTTTCAGCACGTGATGGTGCCTGACCTTCTCGGCTCAATCCAAGGTCCAACCTCACTCTTTTGTTTCAATCATGACGGTGCGTGACCCTCTCGGCTTAGTCCAAGGTCCAGCAACACTCTTTTATAATCGTGAAGGTACATGATCCTCTCGGCTCAGTCTTCTTTTAATATTTGCAAATATCCAAACAAAATCAGTGTCTCTGTCTTTACTTAATTTTTACTTTGATAATATGAAATTTCTTCAAATTTTCATATTATCTAGTAAAACTTAAGTAAAGAAGGGCAGTTGTCAATACCCGATTTCGTCCGGATAAATATAAATATTAAAAAAATATTAATAAATAAATTTAAATGTGTCTACAATAAAGAGTAATAATCAAAATAAAAAAAATGAAGAAAAATAAAAAATATGTACTTGATTAGTTTAGGATTTTTATAAAAAAAAAAGTAATTAATAAAAAAAGAGAAACATAAAATAAAATAAATAAATAAATAAAAAGAAAAAAAAAAGAGAAAATAATAAAAACATAAAATAAAAAAAATATAAAAGGAAGATTCAACATAACTGCTCACTTAATCTCAACTTCCTACAAAAAAACAAAAAAAATAATAATAATAGAAAAACTAGAGAATTAGTCAATTTCAAAACTGTTCTGAACCACCCACGTTCTCCATTCACAATAATAAAAATTAAAATAGAAATAATAAGAGAGTGAGATCATTTTTCAAATTGCTTCCTTCCACGTTCACATCTACACTTAATCTTTAATAATAAAAAAAAGAAAAAAGAAAGAGTCAATCTTTCAAAACTGCTCTTACGTTAAAAAGATCCAATGATCACTTTGAAAAGACACAGAGAAAAATAGAAGAAAAGATAAAGAAGATCACTGACAGAGAGAACACTGGAAAATATTGAGAACGAGAAAAAAGAAAGATTGATCCCCCTATCTTACTGTCCACACTCAGCTTAAAATAGGGAAGCAAGGAGCATTTAGAAAGGACTCTATCATTCTTGAAGAATCAGTACAGGTGCGATTTGTAGATGTTGAATTTTTATATGGATCTCAAAGATTAAAATTTGTAAGTCTTGTATTCTTGTCTTCTTGTGATGTTTTTTTATTTTCTTCATCATCTCATGATTTCATAAATAATGTAAAGATATAAAAGATATAAACATTTTTTTCTCTTTATTGGCATGTCACATTTTACATAATAATAAATTTCATCATCTTCCATACATTTTGAGCTTCCATGCATTATGGACCTACCACGTTGACTACATACCCTCAAAACCATCAGCCCCTACGTGCCTCCCTCACTTCCACCTCATGTTCATCATGCCACCATATGTCATCCTCCCACCACTAAGTTAGAGTTTCACCTCGCTACCATCAAACATTATCATGAGCCATGCATCTCCAATGCCCCATGACACCAAACACTACAACCAAACCCAACATATTAATTCTCTCACCTCATTGCCTCACTCAACCCTCCCCCACAAATCCCATGCACCTCCCATGCATTTCTGCTACACCAATGTGCGCTCTTAGCACCATGCCGCCATATACCCCACAAACCGTGTCCGAACACCACCATGAACCTAAAATTCACACAAAACAACCCCTAAAAATGAACCACATTCATCCCCAAAACCGTACCTAAAATAGCAACATTCACCCACCAACGTGATGTTTCTTTGCACCCTCATTTTTGTGTTTTGACATCTTTACCCTCATCTAGCTTAAAAAAATACGCTTTCCTTCGTAACCCATTAACATTTGAACACTTTTATTTTGATTCATACACCACTACCATTTTTTTCCTCTCATTCTCTATATAATAATTCACCTTATTTAATTTTGATTTTATTTTCTTTTGATTTTATTTTATTTATCTTTTTTAGAAAAATACTAATAATAAATAAATAAAAATAAATTTGAATTTAATATTTGTCTTTTAAAAATAAATTTTCGAATCAATTCCTAAATGGTTGTCCGCATCATGGGATTTAATTTGAAAGATTTTAATTTCTTTTTGAAATTTTAAAATAAAATTCAAATTCCAAAATGATCGTTTGCGTCATGGGATTTAATTCGAAAGATTTTAATTTCTTTCAGATTTTTAAATAAATTTTGAATTCCTAAATGGTCATCCGCGTCATGGAATTTAATTTGAGAGATTTTAATTTCTTTTGGATTTTTAAATAAATTTTGAATTCCTAAATGGCTATCTGCGTCATGGGATTTAATTTAAAAGATTTTGAATTTCTTTTGGATTATCAAAAAGTCGTACGCGTCTAACAATATCCAAAATGAAGTTTTATAAATAATAAAAAAAAACTTTCAAAACTAAAAAAATGTTAAACACCTCAACAAACAAATTTTATTAAATAACTACGTAATCCTGATTTTCCATCCCTGATGAAAATACGTAAGAGCAAGGCTAAACCTTGTCGGGCCTCTAAAAATAAAAATAAAATATTTTTGTTTGATTTTATCTTCACTTTTGTGGAAAATAAACATTTTGAAAATTACACTCATTTTATTTGAGTTGATTAAAGGTACCGTCTTAGAAAAAACGTTGTGGGGGTGCTAATACCTTCCTCACACGTAAACGACTCCTGGACCTAAATCTGGTTTCGTAGACTTGCCTCATTCATTTTCGGTTTTTCCATAGTTTTCCATAATAAATTATGGTGGTGACTCCTTTTTCTAAAATTTTCAATTATTTTAATTTTCTCTTTTGGATCGTTGTTCCCGTTGTGACCCTGGTTGCGACAGATGGTGAGCGGTTACAACCTTATGCTTAACACCATAATGCTCTAGGACCTTTTTCAGCTGAGAGTAACAGAAATGTGAACCTCCATCACTGATCAAGAACTTTGGTGTGCCAAATCTACAGAAAATATTCTTTTTCAAGAAACTAATGATAGTCTTGGCATCTGCATGTTGTGTTGGTATTGCTTCCACCCATCTGGACACATATTCCACTGCCAGCAGAATATATTCATGAGAAAATGAAGATGGTAGTGACCCTATGAAGTAAATTCCCCAACAGTAAAAACCCTCCACTTCCTGAATATTCTGTAGTGGCATTTCATATCTTCTTGAAATGTTGCCCGTTCTTTGACATTTATCACAGCTTCGTGCAAATTCATGAGAGTCCTTGAATAACGTAGCCAAAAGAAAAAACAGTTTGCAAGATCTTTATTGTTGTCCTTTCTCCATTATAATGGCCTCCATAAGGTGAATTATGACAATGACATAGTATGTTGTTGGCCTCTGTCCAAGTGACGCATCTTCTCAACATATTATCAACACCAATCTTAAAAAATGAGGATCAACCCATATGTACTGATTGGCATCCTTGAAAAATTTCTTCCTTTGGTGCCAATTCAGATCTTCAAGGATGACCCTTGTTACCTTGAAATTTGCTAGATCCGCAAACCATGGCCTTTCTTGGATGGCCAATATTTTCTATCTGGAAATTCAGTGAGGATCTTTGCTTGTATTTTAGTTATCTCCTCATTTATCAATCTTGACAGATGATCCGTTACATTGTTCTCATAGCCTTTCTTGTCTTTAACTTCCAAATCAAACTCCTGCAACAACAAAACCCATCTTATTAGTCTAGGGTATGAATCTGGTTTGTTTAGTCGATATTTAATTGTAGTGTGATCTATAAATATGACAACTTTTGAACCAATCAAATAGGATCTAAATTTTTCCAGTGCATAGCAAGCAGTTCTTTTTGTGTTGTGATGTAATTAGTTTGAACCTCATTCAAAACTTTGCTTGCATATTGAATGACTCGAAAAATTTTATCCTTTCTCTGCCCCAATACTACACCCACTGCATAATTGCTAGCATCACACATCAATTCGAACTTATAGTTCCAATCAGGGGCAATAATTACGGGATCAGAGAGAAGTCTCCTTTTTAATTCTTCAAAAGCATTTAGACAATCTCCATCAAACTTGAAAGTGTTATCCTTGTTAAGCAAATTGCATAATGGTTTAGCAATCTTTGAGAAGTCCTTGATGAATCTCCTATAGAATCTAGCATGACCCAAGAAACTTTTGATTCCTTTGACATTTACTGGAGGTGGCAGCTTCTCAATAACATCCACTTTGGCCTTGTCTACTTCAATTCCCTTCTTTGAGACTTTGTGTCCCAAAATAATTCCTTCTGTGACCATGAAATGGAATTTCTCCCGATTCAACACCAAATTGATTTTCACACACCGCTTCAATACGGTTTCAAGATTGAGTAAACATGCATTGAAAGTGGATCCAAACATTGAAAAGTCATCCATGAACACTTCAATACTCTTCTCTATCATGTCCGCAAATATTGAGAGCATGCAACGTTGGAATGTAGCAGGTGCATTACATAAACCAAACGACATCTTCCTATATGCAAACACACCAAAAGGGCAAGTAAAAGCCGTTTTCTCTTGGTCTTCTGGATTAACTACAATCTCTTCAAATCCATGGTTGGGGCCCCTTCTAAACATCAACTTGAACCTTTCTCATGCCTCACAGAATGCTTCTTCAATCCCTTGCCGAAAGGTAGAAATATCATATTTGGCCTTGATATATCTAGACAATGGAAAGAATCTACTGAGGAACTTCTCTTCCACATCACTCCAATTTGTCAAGTTTTGGTTTGGGTGTGATTTTAACCATTCCTTTGCCTTTCCTGCTAGTGAAAATGGAAACAACTGCAAGTAAATTGAGTCAATTTCTCCTTCTTCAAAACCCATGGTTCCTGTCAACTCATCGAAACTAGAAAGGTGAGTATATGGATCTTCATGATCCATTCCTATAAATTGATTACTACTAATTAAACTTAAAAAAAGGTTGGCTTCATTTCCACTGATTTAGTTGTATTTGGAATTGCTATACTGGAAAAGTGTCTAGGTCCTTGTTGCATTGCATAGTCTCTCAAAATTCTCCTTGGTGGATTATTTCCAGCATCAGCCATGTTTATCTCTTCTCTGTCTTCTTTTGTTCTCTTCTTCTTCTACCACAATTCCTCCTTTTTGTCCTCTCTATCTCAACGTCAAATTCCAATTGATCTTGAGAAACCTGACCTCTCAATAGCATACATCACAACTTACGCACACAATTGTCAGCAATTAACAGAGTATAATGACAGTGTTCAACAACTAAAAAGAATTTAACGAAACAAAACAATATTCATAACTATTTACTGTCTCAGGTAACTACACTTGCTAATACTCAAAAATAGTCATTCCCCGACAACGACGCCAAAAACCTGTTGACTTCTTTTGGCAAGTGTACAAAGACAAAAGTAATATAGATAAAATAAATACAAGTGTTGAATCCATAAGGATTGATATCGGTTGAGCTCTAGCTAGTGAAGTTGGCTTAAGCTTATAGCGTTCGGGAAATTTGATGCATAACAGAATGCAGAGAAATTTTCCAAGTTCATAAAAACGATGTAGTAAAACAGGGAATAATGAAATTGTAGAGAACTATTTTAGAATTGAACTCATTTACTCTACTCTCTGTACTCTTTACCCGAAAACATTAACAATACATTAGCTTATTCATTGCCTTTGCACAAACAAAAGTCATTCAAGTTGATTCCTCATGCATTGAAATCCATAGGTTATCCTGCATGATATTGTTTTCCCAGTGTTCATAGAGTTTTAACCCGCATTAGGTGCAGTTGCTCACAGCAGCCATTAGAGTGGGATCCATTCCTGGTATCACACGGTAATGGGCATTCTCAAAGATTTCCAAATCTTAAAACTACTTTCCAGTTAATTCTAAAATTCTGGTTCATGAAATCATTGCGCAAATGACCCAAGCATTAAGCATACAGTGAGAACACAAGCATTGAATAAACCATGTATTATCAACATAAATAGTAAGAATACATTAAGTATGAGAAAATTACATTCAATCCCAAAATAAAATGAACTTAGCTACTCATGGTAGTCATGCATACAAAGAAAAATTACTTCTTCAGGTTACTATAGCCGCCAGCTCCCTTCCCTAGGAAGATTCTTTCTGCTTTTATACCTCTGACTCAAATTAGGGTATTATGTCAGCAGGCCTTTAGTGAGTTCTAGCTTGATCAACATTTTGCGCTTAAGCACTCTGTTACTAATAGTTCCCCTCTTCTTCTTTTGTAAGCTTTGTTCCTAGCTTGAGCATGTCTTTCTTTTTAGATTCAACTTCTTCTCTAATTATTCGCATAATTATCCCAAAATTCTCCTTCTACCAATTTGAAGGTGGTGATGCATAATTCAATTAATTCAAGGGTAATATTAGAACAATAAATGCTTATTCTTGACAATTGAAAGATCAAATCATCCAAATATGCATTTGAATAACACTTAAAATTGGCATTTATCAGCAACAAGTCAAGTGGTGTTAGAGGATTAAGCCTATACATAATTTTGAAAGGTGGAATAGTTAGTTGTGCTATGGACAGTCCTATTATATGAAAACTCTACATGGGGCAAATGTTCTTCCCAAAATTTAAGTTTTTTCTTTTAAACAGTCCTAAGCAAAATGCCTAAAGTTCTTCACTACTTCAATTTGTCCATCGGTTTGTGGATGACAAACAGTAGAGAAAAGTAATTTAGTACCCAACTTACCCCACAATGTTTTCCATAAATGACTTAGGAACTTGGTGTCCCTATCACTTACAATGCTCCTAGGTAGTCCATGAAGTCAAACAACTTCCCTTAAAAACAAGTTAGCTAGATGGCATGCATCATCAACCTTTTTACATGGTATAAAATGTGTCATTTTTCAAAACCTATCAACAACCACAAAAATATAATCTTTACCATTCTTTGTTCTCAACAAATCCAAAACAAAGTCTATAGATATATCAATTCAAGGACAATCAGGAATAGGTAGCGGAGTATATACACCATGTGACATCACTTTTGATTTTGCCTTTTTACAAACAATGCATTGTTGACAAAATTTATACACATCACGTTTCATATGAGACCAGTAAAAATGCTCATTCAATGTTTCAAAAGTCTTTGGATCCTAAAATGTCCCATCAAACCATCGTCATGGGCTTCTTTCACCAACAAATCCCTTATGGAACACTTAGGCATGCACAATCTTTTCTCTTTGAACAAGTAACCATTATGCATGAAGTATCCATTTTGAGACACTTTTTCACAGTTAGCATGTATTTCAGAAAATTCAGAATCCTACAAATACATTTCTTTCAAAGGCTCAAGTCCAAAAATTTTAGTTTCAAGGGTAGCAAGTAATGCATACCTTCTAGACAATGCATCAGCAACAATGTTTCCTTTTCCCTTTTTATGTTTTATGACATAAGGAAACTGTTGTAAAAACTCTACCCATTTTGCATGTTTTTTATTTAACTTTCCTTAGCCCTTTAAGTACTATAAGGACTCATGATCAGTGTGGATTACAAATTCCTTTAGTAAGAGATAATGTTGCCAAGTTTTTAAAGATCTCACTAGTGCATACAATTCCTTATATAAGTGGGATAGTTTAGGGCAGCCCCATTTAACTTCTCACTAAAATAAGCAATTAGATGACCCTCTTGCATCAAAGCAGCACCAATAGCCACATTAGACACATCACATTCAATCTCAAATGATTTTCCAAAATTTGGCAATGCAAGAATGGGGGCATTAGTTAACTCATGCTTAAGGGTGGCAAAGGCCTTCGCTTGTTCTTCTCCCCATTTAAATCCAACATTTTTTTCTATTTCATTAAGAGGTGCAGCTAAAGTACTAAAATCTCGCACAAACCTTGTATAGAAACTTGTTAAGCCATGGAAGCTCCTTACCTCACTTATATTTTTGGGGCTTGGCCAATCTTAAACTGCTTTTACCTTCTCTAAATCAACCTGCACTCCTTGTGAGCTAACAACAAAACCAATAAAAACAACATGATCCATACAAAACACACCTTTTTCCATGTTATCATACAATTTCTCCATCCTAAGTGCCTCAAAAACAGTCCTCAAATGCATAATATAATCATAATAAGATTTGCTATAAATAAGAATATCATCAAAATAGACCACAACAAACTTTCCTAGAAACTTCCTTAACACATGATTCATTAATCTCATGAAGGTAGTAGGAGCATTGGTTAACCAAAAGGGCATAACCAACCATTCATACAACCCATATTTAGTTTTAAAGGTTGTTTTCCACTCATCCGCTTCTCTAATTCTAATTTGATGATATCTACTTTTCAGGTCAATTTTAGAGAAGACACAGGCACTATACAATTCATCCAACAAATCATCTAATATAGGAATGAGATGTATATACTTTACCATGATGTTATTGATGGCTCTACAATTTGTACACATCCTCCAAGTTCCATCTTTCTTAGGGACTAGAATGACTGGAATTGCACAAGGACTCAAGCTTTCTTTAACCCAACCCTTTTGCATCCAATCTTCAACTTACTTTTGAATCTCCTTGGTTTTTTGGGGATTCGTCCGATAGGCTGGTCTATTAGGAAACAAAACTCTTGGAATGAGATCAGTTTGATGCTCAATGCCCTTAAGAAGGGCTAGACCAATAGGCACTTCTTTAAGAAAAACATCTTCAAATTTCTACATCAAAGAAGAAACTTCTCCTGGAAGAGAGTTAGTAGAACATGTGCAATTTGAATTACACTCTTTTCTCAAAAGTAAAAGCATTGGCTTTTGCAGATGCATAGCCTTTTTCACTTCCTTTTTCTTTTATAAACAAATTTGATTTTTTTTTCTCTTTTTCACCGTCTTTTTCTATTTTCTTTTCATTCTGTTTTTCTTTTCTCTTTTGTTTCTCTTTTTCTCTTCTCTCTTCTCTTCTTTTCTTTCTCATTTTTAATTAATCCTCACTAACTTCTCTTGGAGTCAATGGTGCAAGAATAGTCTTGCAATCATCATAAACAAAAGTAAACTTATTAGTGAAACCATCATGCATGACTCTCCCATCATACTGCCAAGGTCTACCAAGAAGCAAATGATAAGCCTCCATAGGCACCGCATCACATAAAATAGAATCTTCATATTTCCCTATGGAAAAATCCACTTTAACTTCCCTATTTACAATCATCTCACCATCTTCACTAAGCCATTGAAGTTTATACGGTCGTGGGTGTGGCTTAGTCTCCAAATTCATTTTTGAAACCAACCTTGAACTAGCCACATTAATGCAGCTCCCACCATCAATAATCAAAGAGCACAACTTTTCTTGTATTAGGAATCTTGCGTGAAAAATATTTTCTCTTTAACAGTCATCCAGTTCAACTGCTTGACTACCTAACATCCTTTTAATCATGAACAAATCTCCTTCTGACTCTCTTTCCTCTTCGTACTCTTGTTCATCACTAGATAGAGAAGATTCTAAAGAAGATTCACTAATTATTTCTCCATCTTCCTTAAGTAACACAATCTTCTTGATAGGACATTGAGAAGCTATGTGACCTCTACCCAAACACTTGAAGCACTTAATCTCATTACTCCTTTCTTTCTTAACTGCCTCTTCAGACTTATTTTGATTTCTTTGAGTTGTCACATTGGAATTGCTTGTTGATCACCCTCCCTTCTTATTTTTGTCCTTCCAACTAGGGGAGTGGAAATTAAATGAACTCCTCCTCATGGCACCCTTTGTTTTCAATTATTCTTCCACCTAAGAGGCTTGATGAACTAAGTCCTCCAACTCCACATAATTTGGCAACTCCATAACATCCCTTATGTCATTATTTAACCTATGTAGGAAACGAGCCATAGTAGCCTCTCGGTCCTCCATAACATTAGCTTTAATCATGGATACCTCCATCTTTCTGTAATACTCATCAACACTTCTACTACCTTGTGTTTGGAGCTTGTTATGTAGGTCTCTTTGATAATAAGTAGGGATAAATCTTCTTCTCATCAACCTCTTCATTTCTTCCCAACTTTCTGCCAAGGGTTCTTCATATCTCTCCCTCTCCCTTTATATTTGGTTCCACCATATGAGAGCATAGTCAGTGAACTCCATGGTTGACACCTTCAACCTTTTATCCTCAGTATAATTATGGCATGCAAGTAGTTGCTCAATTTTCATTTCCCACTCCAAATATGCTCTTGGATCACTCTTTTCCTCTAAAAGGGGTATGTTCAGCTTTACTCCTTCAATTTTGTCCGCTCTAGGATCACCCTCATTATTTCTCGTTCTTCTCCTTCTACCTCCACAATTATCACCATTTCCTTTATTTTCAAGTTGTTCAATTCTGTCATACAACTCATTTGTATGCTCTCTCATCATTCTCTACATTTGAGCTGTAATTGCATCAATCAATATTCTATTATTCGCCCCTTGAGGAGGGGTATCATCACCACTTGTACTTGCCATATTTCAAGAAAAGAACCAAAAATGTGAAGGAATAGGTCCTCACCACACTTCTCACGTGTTTATACTCAAAGATGGATCACTAGTGTATAGTGCTCTTTACTAGAGCATTTCTCATGTCTCAGAATAATAACATCCAAATATAACTTTTCATTAATCCCCATATGATTTACACAAATTAGGTTTGCAGTATTAAAATGCGTATAAAAGATAAATAAATTGTCAACATTACAAGCATAGATGAAATGACTTTATGGTTAATTGAGACCAAAAGAAGCTCAAGGTCTTGGTCTCAAAACCAGCCATGAACATTTTATTATAATTATTATTATTTTATTCTTTTATAAATGTCTAAGTCATTATTAGCCTTCAACGATTATTATAACTATTATTATTTTATTTTTTTATAAATGTCTAAGTCACTATTGGCCTTCAACGATTAGCACAGTTTGAATTATCTTGGATGCTACATCCTTCTCATTAGGTGCAGCTTCAAGGATTGTTGTCACCACTTGTTGTAAGGACTTTACCTTCTTAGCCCTTGCTCTAGTTATAGGCCCTTTGTCGCAACCGGGATCACAACGGGAACCGCGAATAAAAATAAAATTTATTTTTCAAAACAGAGCAGTCGCCATCGGGATCACGACGGGAACGGCGAATAAAAGTAAAATTTATTTTTCAAAACAGAGCAGTCACCACCATAATTTATTATGGAAAAACCAAGGAAAAGAAATGGTCTGCAAAACCAAATTAGAGTCCGGAGTCGATTACGTTTAGGGAAGGTATTAGCACCCTACGACGCCCGTCCTAAGACGGTGCCTTTAATTGAATAAGTAAAACGAATGTAGTTTTTCAAAATGTTTATTTTCCCAAAAAAAAAAAAAAGAAACTAAAGAAACAAAGAAAATACTTTTTGGTTTTTGGGCCCGCCAAGGATTGACCTTGGTCCTACGTATTTCCATTCGTAATGGAAAATCAAGGATCACGTAGTTCTAAAGATGAGATTGTTTGTTGGGTTAATATTTTTTTAATTTTTGATATTTTTCAATTTTTTTTAAATTTGATATTAAAATATTTATTTTCAAAGTTTCATATTAAATATCGCGTGACGCGTGCGTTCATTTGATATTTAAGAAACATTTGAAATAATAATATTAAATATCGTATGACGCGTGCGACCATTTAATATCTAGCATTATTAGAAAATATAATATCCCGAAATATTATTTCCAATGTTTTATATTAAATATCGTGTGAAGCATGCGGCCACTTGATATAAAAAACCTTGAATTAATAATATTAAATATCGTATGACGCATGTGGCCATTTGATATCTAACATCATTAGAAAATATAATATCCCAAAAGATTAAATATCGTATGACGTGTGCGACCACTTGATATTTAAAAAATTTTGGAATAATAATATTAAATATCGTATGACGCATATGGCCATTTGATATCTAACATTATTAAAAAATAGTACCCCAAAGTTTTATTTCCAAAGTTTAAGTATCTAAAATTTATTTTTATTAATAAATTAAAGAAAGAAATTTTATAAAAAATAAAAATAAAGCATGCAAAATATAAGTTTAGATTATGGGGGTACACTAATGAAAAAGAGTTGCAGTATATTGGGCTGGTTCAAAAGGCCCAGAATCCTTTTTTTTTTTTTGTTGGAGCTGCAATGGTAATGTGGGAGGTGCGAATAGGAAGACCCAAACTCCACAACCCTAAGCCACCATCACCTTAACCCTAAGCCACCATCACTTTCCTTCAAACCTATATTAGGTCTACCCATGGTGAACCCAAAATGACAACGGCGAGGAAGGAGCGGCGGCAGCGGCGGTGGCAATGAAGGAGTGGCGATGGAGGCGAAGGAGGAGCGGTGGCGGCAGCAGTTTTTTGGGGCTGTTTTAGGGTTATTTTAGGACTGTTTTGGAGGTGAACGGAGTGGCTATGGAGGTGTAGCGGAGGTGCAATTTTTTGGGGCGATTTTGGGACTTTTTTTGGAGGTGAATGGAGTGGCTATGGAGGTGCAGCGGAGGTGCAGTTTTTTGGGGTTGTTTTGGGGCGGTTTTGGAGGTGAACAGAGTGGCTATGGAGGTGCAGATTTTGGGGCTGTTTTGGGATGGTTTTGGAACTTTTTTGGAGGTGAACGAAGTGGCTATGGAGGTGCAGTTTTTTGGAGTTGTTTTAGGGTGGTTTTGGAACTTTTTTGGAGGTGAATGGAGTGGCTATGGAGGTGTGGCAGAGGTGCAGTTTTGTGGGATGAAGGGGTTGTTGGTGGTGTATATTGTGTTTGGTAGAGGTGCAGCGTGTGGCGGTACACGTTGGCGGAATGGTGTCTTAGTGCATGGTGATGATGTAGGAGGTGTTGTGATGAGCGTGAGGGGAGAGAAGGATGTGGGGATAGAATTGGTGGGGAGCAAAGGAGAGAGGTGCTCACAGCGACATGGCAATGAAGGTGGAATAAAGAAAAGTTTTTTTTTCTTAGCACAATTATCTTGCTTGGTTAAGTTATCAGCAGAATTACGAGAATAGAACAACAAAATCATAAACCTTAAATGTACTCAATTTTAAATTCTAAAATCATACCTGAAACTTGATTGCTCAAAAGCTTGACCTCTTAAAAAATATTGTTTCTCTCTTTCTATATTCATTTCTTTTTGTGCGCTCTCCGTGCTCCTTCTTTTTTTCTCTTCAATTTCCTCCTCTTTTTTCTTATTTTCGTGGCCCCTTTTGTGTTTGCTTTTTAAATGATTTATAACTGAGTGAAAGTGCTTAGGCTTTTACTGGGTGGCTTGGCTTTTGTGATTAAGTCAAAGTTATGAGTTAAGGGAGGTGAACGTGGGAGTTGTGTGAGGAAAAATTGGAAGAGTGGGAGAGCCAAACGGCTCTTTTCTTGTTATTATTTCTTTTATTTTGTTTTTAAGTTATGTGTTTATTATTAATTATTTTTATTATTTTTATATATTTATTTATTATTTTTTATTCTTCATTGTTATTCTTTATTGTAGACACACATTTAAAAAAAATTAATTTTAAAATTATCCAGACGAAATCGGGTGTTGACACCCTTCAAGTAATTACATTGAACCTTGATCAAAACTACTTGTTAAGAGGTTGAAATCAGTCTTACATAAAGTTATTGATGAGAAATAGTCTGCGTTTTTAGAACAAAGAGGGTTGTTAGAATCCATTGTGGTAGCAAATGAAGTAATAGATGAAATGAAAAGAAAAAAGGAGTGTATCATAGTGAAAGTTGAATTTGATAAAGCATATGATATGGTGAGTTGGGAGTACTTGATATATATGATAGAGAGATTGGTTTTTGTAGGAAGTGGGTCAACTAGATTAAGAGGTGTCTTAAATCGATTTCGGTTTCAATTTTAGTCAATGGGAGCCCAACAACCGAATTCATCCCAAAAAAGGGGCTTAGACAAGGAGATCGGTTAGCCCCCTTCTTGTTTTTAATTGTAGTGAAGGGGTTGTTAGACAGGCAGAGAACTTAGGTTTTTTGGAAGGAGTTAAGGTTAGGAGTCGTGAGACCAAGATTAGTATGTTACAATATGTGGATGATACTATGTTTGTTATTAGGGCGACCTACCAAAACATAGTGGCTCTTAAGAGCATTCTGAAATGTTTCCAGCTGGCTTCAGGACTTAAAATCAATTGTCACAAGAGTGGGATAGCTGGAATAGGAGCGGGCAGGGTCCAATTATATTATTTTACAGCATTAATGCAATGTGGCTTCATGTTAATCTCGTTCTCATAGTTAGGGGGTTGGTGTTAAAGATTAGGAAAAGATTGGCACGGCGGAAATGGAAATTTATTTCTCTAGCTAGCAGGGTATGTCTACTCAAATCAGTTTTATATGCTTCACCGTTATTCTTGTTGTCTATTTTTAAGATGCCGAAATGTGTTAGGGAACAGATAATATGCATGTAAAGAGATTTTCTGTGGGATGGGGGCACGACTGTCGAAAGAAGGCTTGGGTTAAATGAGATACAATATGTAAGAGTAAACTAGAAGGCGGCTTAGGATTTTTAGAGTTAAAGAACTTTAATAAGGCATATTGATACGGATACGAATACAACATGAACACGGATACGTAGACATGTGTAATCTCTAAAAAAAGGACACGAGGATACAGATATAGATATATATATATATATATATATATATATATATATATATATTACATAAATATGAATTATATAAATTGACAATCAAGATTTACGTATTAAAAAAATCATCTATGAACAAGGTTAGCCAAATATAATAAAAAATAAATCTAATTCATTTATCTAAAATCAAAAAAGTGAAAAGAAACATATATAATCTAAAATTCTTGATTATATATAAGATTTGTTTCCTATCTCTATAATAAGTTTATGAGTTTTTAGAAAATTATTGTATTAGTCCCTTTTAAAATTATGTTGGAACTGTGTTTGAATTGCCAGATACTTAAAAAAATGTCTTTTGAATTGGACACTTCACCAATACGTATCGTACATGTGTCAGTGTCCGATACGTGTTGAACACAAGACACGCCACTTAAAGAGGAGTGTTCCAGCTTCATGTTGGAAAATGGAAGTGGAGGTTAGAAATAGAGAAGAAAGGTTTATGGAGAGAAATATTAGTTTCAAAATATGGATCTTGGAGAGATTTGGATAGTTGTATAGAGAGATCAAATGAGTTGAGATGGTAGAAAGATCTTAGGAGTGTATGGGGGAGGAATGGACAGAGGGTGGTTTAATGCAAATACAATTTGAAAATTAGGATCAGGTAGGAAGGTATTGTTCTAGGAGGATAAATAGGTGGGACAATGTATATTAAAGGAAAAGTATCCTAAGGTGTATGCAAACTCCTGTCTAAAGGATGTTACGGTGTGTACAGCTGGGGCATGGAGTGAAAATCTTTTGGAATGGAAATTTAGTTGGAGGAGAAGCAGGTTTGAATAGAAAAAACCATTATTTCAAGAATTTCTTCAAGAACTGGAGACATGCATGGTAAAGAGGGATTCTGAGGACAGTTGGGTGTGGTTAGGTGAAGGGAATGAGTTATATTCGGTGATGTCTGCTTATGATATAATAAAGTGTGAAATAAGGAGGGATGAAGATAAACTCTTCTATAAACTTTGGAGAGTTAAGGCACTCTCGTCAACACAATTTTGTGCTTGGACGGTTATGTTGGACAAGCTACCAACAATTGAAAACCTGGAGAAATTTTCTATTATAGTCAATATCAGCAGGTGAATCGTATGTGAGATCAAGAAGAAATAATTTGTCACCTAATATTCCTATGTCCAAAGGTTTGGAAGATTTGGAATTAGTGTGACCAGTGGGTCGGAGTTCAATCTGTTCATCACTGCAGGGCAAAGAAACACTTTCTTAGTTTTGAAATCCCACACCTAAGTGCTAGACGTAATTCAATATGGAAAATAGTTTGGTTAGGTCTTGTTTGAAACATTTGAAAGGCTAAAAATAATGTCTTATTTAGGAATAGATTCTTTAACGTAGAGGAAGTGTTTGCTAGTGCTCATATGAAGACTTGGAATTAGATCATTAGGAAACACGCGAAGGTAAGTTTTTCATTTTGAACCCTAGGCTATGTTTAAGGCTGATTAAGCTATATTTAATATTGATTAAGTGATAATTATGCAAGCAAGCATGCAACTGCACGAGCAGCAGATCTTAATTAGTGGGTAGTGTGCTAGTAAGTTAAAGGGTTATATATGTGGCCAAATGGGCGTTGACAGTGTTTGGTGTATGTCAGTGGGCAAATACGTCTGATGATAAGCATGATGAGGTAATTGTGCCTAATCTCTCTTAGGCTAGAAATCCTGTATTGTTATTTACTGGCAGCTTTCAATCTGACAAATGTACTCTGGAAAGCTCGATGGAGGACTTACTAGTGGCAACTTTGGATCTGGAAAATGTACTCTGGAAAGCTTGATGAAGGACTTAGTGGTGTGCTCTCTTTAAAATATTGATTCATGGGGCCACGGTATTTGCTTTGATGCGGATGTGTCATATATAGTTCATGTACTATGAAATAGGTAACCAAAGAGAGTGTTTATAGTTCTTGAGACATCTACACACGACCTTGTTATGGATTTTAATGTTCTGTTTTTACAAGGCTGTGTATCTGGTTATTTCATTCGTTATTGCTGAAAAAGAAAATGAATGAACTTTTTCACTACCTTTAATGCCACAATTAATCCATGCTTTTCTGCGTACTTACAAACGAAGTAAAATTAAAAGATGTTGGAGCTTCATTCAATGTCTTAAACTATAAACACACATTTAAGGTCTCTTCCATGAACCACCGATTTTAAATGGGTCAGATAAATTTGATAATAAATATTAAATATTTTTATTTGGAAAATAGTCAAAATTAATGTTGATTTGCCATTTTAGATATCACATATCACATAGGATGTTGTTAAATCCATAAATGCAAGATTCTCGTTTTGTTAAAATTTTTAAATAATAAATAAATTTCTCAAGCTTGACGTCCAAATATATTTCAGATTTCATGTACTCCCAAAAATATTTCAAAATATATAGTTCAAAATAAATATTTCTAAAGGCTATTTTCTTCAAAAAAAAAATATATATTCTAAAATAAACAATCCAAAATTAATTTCTCAACATAAAATCAAACATGTAAAACTTACCAAAAATTCCATTGAATGATATTTTAATGACTCTGAAAATCTAACACAAACCTAAACACACAATAGATTAATTGATAACATACAAATCGATAGACAATTATGTCCTTTTGTTGATGTCAAAAACCAATTTAAGTAACCATTAAAATTTCATGAACTAATTATGGTTTCTCTCTTCTTTAAACAAAATAAGTAACTGTAAGATCCCATCAGAGTCAAGAAATTTACGTAGCATTTCACCTCCCTATGCTAGTGCATTAGATACGGCACAAGAAGTTTGCATGTTCTTCAGCATTGTGCAAGTTTACTGCTATAGATAGAGAAGGTGTTGATTTGCCTCAAAATTCATTTATGGAGTGCTAGAGATCTCGTTATCGACTTCATATAAACTAATTCATAATATGTAGGTACAAATCTTATTTTTTAAATTGGTTTTGTAAGATTGAATTAGCCTTAAAATCTCCTTTCTAATATTAAGTAACAATTGTGTAGATTGATTCTCCGGTATATAAACTTTCTATCCTGGCCAGATCTAAATTATTGCTATATTGCATTAGATAACTCTTGCTTCCTAACTTCATGTTGACATTTACGTGGAAAGTTAGCATTGTTTGAGAAATTATAAACATGGGAACTAAGTTTCAAGCAGAGCCCCTTGAATAGAAGAGCAGCAATATTTCAAAGGATCTAAAAAGCTATGAATAAGATTTGCAACAATGAGGGCCATCAATCCTCAAAGCTATATGCCACACATAAAACCCTTTCCTGCTGCTTCTATTTGGAGGCTAGTGACCAGAAATTCAAAATAAATGAGGGAGAAGCAGCAAACCAGCTCATAAATGCCATTGCAGTTGCTGTTTCAAACCTGCTGCAATGGTTCTGTGCACAGTCATTCAAATCATTTCCAATGAGAACTGTGATACCAGCAGAAGCACAGGCTGCAGAAAATGTAAGTGTTGAAGTAATCTGCACCAAAATTCCACATATGAGTGCCTCTGCATTATTTTTATGAACTCCAGTACAGTATACCAGATTACCAAAACAAATGAACGAACAAATACAGTATCATCCCACTTTACTTAAGTAAAAACAAAACAATATATGTAAATAACTAAATAATCGGTTCCATGGCTAAAATGTATTTTTCCAATATACAGTGTTAAACCTTTATAGCATATTATATTGGTCTGATAGTCAGGTAGAAATCTTACATTTTTATTTCCTTGAAATGATGCTTGTCCCTGGTTGAAAACAGACAACTATCATGTGTATGGTTATATTTATAATGCACAATGAGTGAACTTTTTCACTACCTTTACTGCTACCATGGTTACAACTTTCTTGGATACTTAATCTACCCAGAGACAGTTTCTTTGCCAGTGTTCAAGACAAGAGTAGTGAGGATAGCACCAATTTTACAAGAATAATTACACAAGCTAACAACGTGTTCTAGCATTGCCTTACCCCATCACCAATAGAGAATAAGCGCACGATTCTAATATTTCGGTAGCCGCGCCGTACTAAAATGGCATAGATATCAGCAACTGCCAAAGAGAGGCTCCACAAGCTTTGCAGGCTGACAGCAGCAACTAGGTAGCTAGCACAGCAAATACAACAAAATCAGTTATGCTAAGTTGAAAATGTAGACTGTGAATGTAGATATCATCAAATCCTAATGATCTGATCGCCTTTGGAATATGACTTCCTATAATTCATATAATGCAGTATTCATATACTCTCAGAATCTTATTTTCATTTCATGTCTTAGACTTAAGAATCCTGGTTAATACAGTGTACATAGTCTTCTTAAAATAAGTTATTCCTCGGAAATAGATTAGAAAGCAAAAGCTTGAACAGCTCAACAATTGTGTCTTCAGTTGGAATAAAATTGCTAAAATCTCAACCTTATGCCACTGAGGTTGGGTACAAATATTCAACAATGCCATTAAGTTTCATTAAAAGACAAATATTTAGAAAGTCTATTGGGGTCTTTCTAATGGTTTCCCTAAAGTTTTCTTCAGTTTTCCTCTACCTTATTAGTTGGACTATATTCCATTTGATCCACTTTTCTCACTAGAGCCTCAACTGGTTTTCCCTAGCATAACCAAACCAACTTAAGTGTGTATACACCATACTCCTCTCATCGGGTGTTAGTCCAACTTTCTCGCAAATGTATTCCGCCACAATTTTATCTCTTCCTGAAAGTCCACTCAACCAACATAGGCATGTAGCAGACCTCATAACAGAAAACTAAAGGAAATATCAACCATCTAGACAAATCAGAAGACAGTATATTTGGACTATTCAAGACAGGAGGAAAAAAAACCATAAAATGGTAAATAAATTCTAAGGGCTTGGGTTGGTGACTTGGAAGAAGCCTAGGTATCCCACCATTTTATCAAGACCGAATCTTATGCCATGAGGAGATATTGATCTGACATAAATTGAAGGAAAGACATCCAAAATTTGATTAAAGTGGTTTGGAGATGTTCATAAAAGAAACCGAAAGGAAGAATAAATTGCATGGTTTTTAATTCCAAGAAAAGGGGAGAGATAGAGACCAAAAAAAAACATTTAAGGAAGTTGTTAAGAAGAATCTCAAGGTGAATAATATCTCAGAAGATTATTCTGAGATGAATAATTTCCAAACTTTCCCTCTGTGGTATGAACCTGAGACCATAAAACTCCCATCAATTTCTTACTAAATTCACTGCATTTGAAGAAAGTAGAGAAATTCATCACCCCTTGTCTTTTTTAGTAGAGTAGATTAGGTTGACACCCTAAAGTTTTTTCAAATTACACCGAGATCTCTCCTTTTTCTCTCCTTACATCAATCTCTTTAATTGTTTGAAAAGCATTAATTGAAAACATTCCATAATGTACCTTTGAAGGAAAGTTGTTATAAACGGTAAAAAAAACAAGATTACATGCAATCAGAAAAAACTTAAAAGGGTATCTGCATAATTTACTTTTATTGGCAAAAAGATACATGTATGCTCCATGTGAGACAAACACGGTTAAGACCGAAAAATGACATAGATCAACTGTGTGGAACACTTGTAGCTTAAATAGTAGTCTCCACTAGAAATCATCCCCACTTTACAAAATCCATTTTTGAGAACACCCCATCAAAAAAACACCTGGCTTGTTGATTTTCAACAGCAGTTACCACAACCCCAATTATTAGAAAATCAGAAAAAAAGGAAATGAACTCATCCCCACTTTACAAAACCCATTTTTGAGAACACCCCATCAAAAAAAAAAAAAAAAAAAAAAAAAACAGAAAAGAGGGAACTGACTCATCCCCACTTTACAAAATCTGTTTTTGAGAACACCCCATTAAAAAAAACCCGCCTTGTTGATTCCCCACTTCACAAAACCCGTTTCTGAGAACACCCTATAAAAAAAAGGTCTGGCTTGTTGATTTTCAAGAACAATTACCACAGCCCCAATTAAGAAACCAAAAGGAAATGAATTTACTAAGTGGAAACAAAGGAAAGGGGGCAATTGAATTGATTACCGGAAGGCAGTGACGGAAGGGAAATCGGAGGTGGAGGCCATGACGGAGAGGGAGACGGCGGCGAAGGAGAACTGAAGAAAGCGCAAGAAGAAGCCACCGAGGGTGCCGGGCATGCCCTGAGTGTCCTTCAAAGTGTGTCTGGGGATTGCAATTGCATGGTCAGTCATGGGTGGGGCTTCGATTGGGTGAACTGAAGGGTGCACCATCGACATCGACATAGCAAAGTGTCCAAGAAGAAGAACAATAACAAGAACAAACACAAAAACAAAGGTTTTTTTGTTCTACAGGTTTTGCTTTGCTCCACGAAATGTTGGTGGTACTACTGGTGCTGGTTGAACTGTACACGCATTTGCTCTTTCATCTCATTCCCTTTGCTTTTCACTTTCTTTTTGTTCGATAAGGTTATTACTTTTTCACTTAGTAAACCTTGAATTTGGTCTTCAGACCTATCTACTCTACTAATAAATATTAGAATCTAATCACAATTTCTTTTATTTCATGCCATTAATAACTATAGTAAATTTAACTTATAAATATATGTACATAAATGTACTCGTCAAACTAAAACTGAGTTACAAATTGTAAAGTTTTTGTTTTGTTGTTTTGAGGATTTTTATCTATTAATTATTATGTATTGAATACATGAATATAACAATCATTTTAAATACAATATAATTATTTAATGTTAGTATTTAGATATTGATGGTAAAAATGTTAGATATTCATTGTGTCAATCTTAATCCATTTACTGTATTATTGAAAAAAATATATATTCGATTTTGATGATAGATAAAGATAAATATAAAATTGTTTGAATTTATTTTGGACACTATGAATTGATAATGATATCCCTTCACTCTAAAAACACACAGTGAATTTCAAAATGTAATGATGATATTTTTTATTAAAACATGGATTTTTTAAAATTTATTTAGATGACGTATTAATTTAAAAAAAATAACCCATTATTCATATTTAAATTAGTTTACAAAAATAATAAAAGAACATGGATTAATGATTTTGGAAAAAAGACTAAAATGTTTCAAACTAAGGTTATAATTGTGATGATTCAGAACATATCCAGGAACAATAATTTCTAATGGGTTAAAAAAATAAAAAAAAAAAAACTCCAAACAGTATCTAAATGTGTGCCTCTTATATACAAGATTAAGAGAAAAAAAAAAAAATCATCTCCATAAAATGTAGCAACAACAAATAATGATTGGGATGAAACACATTATAAAAAAGTTGTCATATTTATTCAAGGTCCTGAAGTTTCATTAATGATAAAAAGAAGATAATTTTAAATATTGGGAAAATAGATTAAATAAAAGAGTTTTTAACACTTATATAAGAGTGGCTCAAGGCCTAAGGTAAAGCAACCGTTTTAGGTCTCAAGGTCTTAACACCTCAAAAATTTCAATATGTTTTAGGTCTCAAGGCCATAAAGGCCTCAAAAAAATTTAATATGCTTTAGGCCTCAAGGCCTCAAAGACCTCAAAAAATTTAATAGTCACATATTACTATAAAATAAAAATATTTAATTTTAAAATTATACTAACAAAATTTTAATTAAAAATTTAAATATTTTAACTGACTTTAAGTTTAGATTGGTGCTATAAATATTATTTAATGACTTTAAATTTATATTAGTACTATAAATACTATTTAATGAATAATATTCTTGAAACTTTCTTCTAATAAATTAATAATATTTAAACAAAAACTGAACAGTTAAGGAATCTTTTGTATCAAAACTTTCTAATTTATCTCTTTCTTATATTCCAACGGATTGATATCATCTCTTTATATATCTTATCATTGTCGAACTCTTCCACTTCTCTCATTCTTTCTTCACTTATCTCCTTTCTTCCTCTGTCTCTTTGTTCCTTCCATAATATTATTTCAACTTGTTTTCAATTTTAAGTTTCTTTCATTTCATATTTCATCATTCTATATTGTGCATTTATGTGCGTGCCTTTACTTGGAGACTTTAAGCAATAGATTGATTGAGGAAGAGTTTGTGTTCACTTTGGCTCCTTTTGAGTGCATCAATATTAGATAAAAATAATATGAGATTGATCAATTGATCCCAATTTTTTTATTTTTCGTTATTGTTTAATTAATCTTAAAATAATTTGTGTAGATTCAAGGAAGAGAATTGAGAAGTTACACATTATATTTAAAGACATATCAAAGGACAGGATCGAAAGATAATATCATAATAGGAGACTTGAGACTCTCCGGTCAAGTTTATTATCAGGTTTTATCTTTTTAACTTAGACTTATTTTATATACTTATAAGTTATATTCAGTGTGATATATATTATAATTTTTAATTTTATATAAAAATATACAAATATGGCAACTAGAAAATTTGAATCAGGTTATTCAAAACTTCAAAAAAAAAAGAGTTGAACTTTTTTGTTAAATCACAAAAAGGGGCTATGGATAAATTTATAAAAATAAAAAAAAATGAATTAGAAAATACAGGTGAGTCTCCTTTGGATGAAGAACATAACAATATAAATTTAGGTGAAGATAACAATATAAATATAGGTGCAGACAATAATAAAGTAGTCAAGGAAGATAATAATTTTGATTTTCAAACTCAGGATAATAATTTTGATTCTCAAACTCATGATAGTAATTCTAATTGACAAACTCAAGATAACAAGAATGAAGTTGCAAGACAAAATTGTTCTAATATTAAAAATATACGATCCAAATCTCAATTGGAGAATATTAATACAAAATTAAGAGACTTATTAGTAAAAAAAAGGCCCTATTAGGATAACTAATATAGATTTTCCAAAAGATAAATACTCAAGACACTTTTTTGTATCATATTATATCCAAAAATTGTCTAATGGGGAGAAACATGAAAGAAGATGGCTCATTTATTCTAAAGATTTAGATAGAGTATTTTGTTTTTGTTGTAAATTATTTAATGTTATTAGTTGTTTTAGTAAACTAGGTAACGAAGGTAGTAGAGATTGGAGAAATCTTATTGCTAAGTTAAAGAGTCATGAAATAAGTGATGAACACATTATCAATATCAATGCATGGATTGATCTGGAAATGAGATTGTCAAAAGATAAAACAATAGATAAACATGTTCAAGAACAAATAAATAGAGATAAAGCACTAGAGAAAGATGTTGTTAAGAATTATTGTTGTTATTAAAACCCTTGGTAAAAATAACTTAGTCTTGCGTGGAAAAAATGAGAAGATCTACCAAGAAAGTAATGGAAACTTTTTAAGTTTGATAGAAATGATTGCAGAATTTGATCCAATTATGCAAGAACATATTCATCGAATTAAAAATGACGAAATTCATAATCATTACCTTGAACATAATGTCAACACCCAATTTCGTCCGGACAAATAAATTATTTCAAATTATAAAGCAATACAAAAATTAAAATAAAAGGGTGTGTCATCTAATTTTATTATACTTTGTCATTTAAATATAAAAAAAAGACTTTGGTTCCATTACATTCTATGAATAAAATAATAAAATAAAATTCATAAAAAAAAAATAGTAAGAAATCAGTCTATCAAAAATTTGTTTTAAAAAAAATAATAGTAATAATAGTAATTAAAAAATATATATCGAATTTTTCCATTAAGAAAAAAACTAAAAATGTGGTAATTAAAAGATAACAATTAAAAAATAATAATATTAAATAATTAATGATTAAATAATAAAAATAAAATAAAAATAAATATATATTAGAAAAATAAATAATAAAATAAAAAACAAACAAAAAAAACTGCTTGCAAACTGCTTACTTGATTTGCACGTTCAAGATAATAAAAAAATAATAATATAAATAATAAAAAGAATGAGTCAATGGTAGTAGACTCTCATGTTCTCACTCCCTAACTCCACGTATTGTTTTAAAAAAATAATAATAAATAAATATTTGTAAACCACTCAGATAACAACCAACCCATGTTCTCCACTTAAATAAAAATAAATTAATAATAAAAATAGATTTTTACCGTTGAAGAGTGTTTTAAGTCTCATTACTGACTAGATTCATTTTGATATTAATTTTAAAAAAGAAATTAAAAAAATAACAAATATGAATGAGTCAAAGAGTAACCTCTCTGAACTGAATTACTAGTTTTTTAAAAGAAATATATCAATTAAAAGATGAGGAAAAAGGAAGAAGAAATATATTGGTCAAAGGGGAGAAAAAGAGAGGACACAGATATTTTTTTAAAAAAACACAGAAAGACTGAGGGAGGAAAAAGAGAGAATATTGAGAAGAGCAAGAGAAGAGAAAAGAAAGAGACACACAAAGAGAGAAAGAAGACTAGGCATCAGGTATGTTTTTTATTTTATTTTTTGCTTGTCCATTCATTCATTGCATAAAAAAGAAACCCCACAAAATTATCTCTACGGCAACTGCATCTCACCACCACTCACAAATTACACCACCCTCATTCACCATTATTGGCCTTCTATTACACCCCGGAACATGTCAAAGATATGACATCTTCGTCGTATTATCTCCAACTCCCAAAGCTAACGACCACCACGCACAACCTACACAAAGCAACCCAAAAATCATCATCCATGTACCCAGCACCCTTGCCGCTTTTGGCCATCCAAACCGTCAGCACCTATATATCATAACCATGTTCCTCGACCTCTAAAAACCGCCTGGATCCAAAAACCATCCACTCCACAAACTTGCATGTACCTCATGCACCCAACCTGTGCCACCGAAACCGTCATCCAAGCATCCCTCTTCATTAAAGCCAGCGCAACAAACGCCTCCAGCACCCTCCATTCCCTACTACGCGTCTCCACCATACACCACATTAGCCAAGCTTGCACCATTTCATCAACCATGCACTTCATTCCCTACGTACGTCAACCTTGCACCTCCCAAACCTCCCTATCACTATTTCCATACACCATCGCAGCACCTCCCATGACTTCCTCATCACGTAAATCATACCCACGCATTGCCCCTATCAAAGAAAACCAGCGCCACTACCCATGTTTCTTTCGCCACCCTCCAACAGAACCATCTACACAACCTTCCATGCCTTCCTCACCATGTCAACAACAGCGAACAATAATCCAAACTGCACCGCGATCCCACCACAAGCCTCCATTACAGCTTCTCATTCCACTCATGTCAAAGCCACCATGGTGCCAAGCCCCTGCAACCCTAATCATAAGCACCTCCGTTACTTAACCAAAGTTATTATGAACTTCCATATACTCCAAGCATATCCTCGCAAGCCACACTTCGGCCATGCATGCAAACCGAGCCAATCCTCACCATCACCAACCTCTTACACCATGAGACCCACTCCATGTTATCGCCTTGTGCCAGCGCCTTCGCAACCTTCCACCTTTCCGCCATGACGTCTTTAACTTCCACCGTCACCTTCCTCATGTTTTCCATCCGCGCCACCTCTATTCACCCCTCAAGCTTCCCCATGCCTTGGCCGCAAGCCTCCCAGCCAGCACCGCGCCGCCGCAAGCAGCCACCATGAAAGCCACCCCGTGCCTTTGCTCCACCTTCGTCTCCATCCTCTTTGCGCAAGCCAAACGCTATCACAGCACCTCCATTGCACCATGCAAGATGAGGCAGCCACCACCCTCGCAACCACCTTTGCCGCCACCAAAAACGCTGCCCAAAATCATCCTCAACCTTCAATACCGCACCTTTCAACCACCATGAATGCTCCTCGTTCCTGCCGTTGGTCGCGCTTGCTGCAGCACCTCCTCCGTGCCAAGGCCGCAACCTCTGTCACCTTCCACTTTCCTCTCATGCATATACATCATGCCTCGTTCCCGCCACCGTGAGCAGTACTCGACCTCCACCTCGACCAAACCTCCAAAGCACCTCCATGAAACCTGCACCACCATGAAAACGTCGTTACAGCGCATTCCGAGCAATCCTAGTGTCACCAACGACGCCGCCGCCGCCGTTGGTGGCCCCCACCGTAGCCGCCGTTCCCATGGCGGCCGTCGCCTACACTAGCCGCGCCCGTGGCTTGGAAGGGAGTGACTGCCGCTGTCTACACAGCATCCCGTGCCTCCACCTTCCCTAGGGTTTCTTGGTTAGTGAGGGTGCTCTTTGCACCCCACTTATTTGAATTTGCACCTCCATCTCTTCAGATTTCCCAAAATGGCCTTATCCTTGGTACTCCTAATTAGTGAGCTCGCTTTCTGCACCCCTGTATCACAGCTTGCACCTCAACTTTTTCCAATACCCAAAACACCCCTTACTAAATGGCATTCTAACTAGTGGGGCTGTTCTTTACACCCCCATTTTGAGTCTGCACCTGTGCTGCAACTCAATTACCAAACTGCCCTCAACATAAGAGGGTTTCTAGTCAGGGGTTGCTTTCTACACCCCATCTTTTGCGCCTATACCCCTAGCTCTTCACAATCCCAAAAAATACCCTTTTGACTAATTGAACTACTTTCTGCACCTCCCTTAATTAGGTTCTACACCCTACATTTCTCAAAATTCCAAAATTATCCTTTACAAATACCCAAGTAAAGAACTACGTAACCCTGATTCTCTATTCTTGATAGAGATACGTAGGAGCGAGGTCAAATCCTTGTCGGGCTCCCCCTTTAAAATAAAAAAATGTTTTGTTTTGTTATTATTTGTATTATATTCTTTTGGAAAAGATAAATATTTTTTAAAAAAACCATACTCTTTTATTTTACTTATTTAGTTAAAGGTACCGCCTTAGGGCGGGCGTTGTAGGTGTGCTAATACCTTCCCCACACGTAACCGACTCCCGGACTCTGAATTTGGTTTTGTAAACTTGCCTTATCTGATTTTTGGTTTTTCCATAGTTTTTCCTTTAATAAATTATGGTGGCGACTCCTCTGTTTTATCAAAATTTAAAACTTTTTTCAGATCGTCGTCCCGGTTGCGACACATAATATTCAAAATGAGTTGATAAATTTTTTAGCAAGTGAAATAAAAACAAAAATTATAAAAAAAATTATGAAAAGTCATTTAGAATTGATTATTTTTTTATATATTGTAGATAAAACAATTGTCACACTCCAAAATAGATTTGAACAATTTAAAATATATGAAGATATTTTTGGTTTTTTATTTAGTATTAAAAATTTAAAATTATTGGGTTGTGTACTTTTGAAAGAAAAATGCTTAAACATTGAAAAGTATTTGAAACATGATAATTTATTGGATCTTAATGGCTTAGATTTATTTTCAGAATTAAATTCTTAAAGGAGATTATAGGATTGAAAAATGATAAACCAATTGACATTTTTAATTATATAAAAATAATAAATTCTTTTCCAAATGCATATATAACATATAGAATAATATTAACAATTCTAGTATTAGTTGTTTCAGCTGAAAGGAGTTTTTCAAAACTTAAACTAATAAAATCTTATTTAAGATCAACAATGTCTCAACAAAGATTAAACATATTAGCTTTAGTATCTATTGAAAAAGATTTTTTAAATAAAATCAATTATGATAATTTAATAGATAATTTTGTATCATAAAAAGCTCAAAAAATAAATTTTAGATAAAAATATCATAATTTTAATTATTTTATTAATTTAAAAAGACCTATTTTTTTTATTCGCTTTAGGCCTCCTAAAACCTTGAGCAACCACTACACTCACATGCAGTTTTTGTTCAATAATTTATTGATTTATGATGGTTTATGTATAAGATTATGTGTAATTGTTTATTTTTATTTATAATTATTTAAAATTTATATAATTGTTATTTCATATTCTATTTAATATTTACATAATTATAGTTTTTTAATTTGATATTAAAGAAGAAATGCATGTTTTTTTGAAATTAAATAATTAATCATATTATATTTTCTTTATTTTGATTTTATTTTTTATAAAAAGTTTAATAAATTAATATTTAGAACATTGTCAGAGTAGATATTAGTGTGAGTACATATATATTCATTATCGAATAAAGATAAAGATATAAGATATAAATTTTATAGTACACAAGAATGAGTATGAATTTTTATTTTAAAAATAGAAACTATGTTATTGTCTCTAAAATTTTATTTATATTTAGAGATTTTATTTATATTTAGAGATAAATTATTAGTAAGAAAACTCAGAAGGACAAATGTGATAAAAGTATGTTAAAATACATTTTTAGCTCCAATTATAATAAGATTTATACTGGTATAAGAGGTAATATGAGATAATAAGTCAATTGTTTTTTATATTGGATTTTTTATTCTTTATTTCTCACAAATTGTAATTTATAAGAAAATACTTAACTACATAATATGTAACACTAATTTTTAATGTTTAAAATACTATATCAAACAAATATATAGGAAATTTTAATGAAATTTACTTTACAACTATTTATATAAATATATAGATAAATCAATAATTCATAAAGTAGTTCGAAATATATTATTTTTTTATAGAGATTCAAAATAATATTTACAAGATATATAACACTTAATTTATTCTAGTGTAATATACAATCATCACATATTTAAAACAAAATATAATCATGAGTTATTGTAGTGGGTTATTGTAGTCATTTGACGTTTTTGAGTGGAAGTGGGATAGGATAGCCATGGATTTTGTTACTCATTTGCTAAGGTCGATTCATGATCACTATGCAGTTTAGGTGATAAGTGGATCGACTGACGAAGGGTGCTCACATCTTGCTTGTGAATATGAGAATATCTATGGCTAAGTTGGCACAAATATATGTTAAGGAGATCATGAGACTGCATGAAGTGTCTTCTAGCATAGTGTCTGATCGGGATCCCAGGTTCATATCTTAGATTTGGCAAACTCTACAGGACACCTTGGGGACCAAGTTGAGAATGAGTTATGAATATCATCCTCAAACTGATGGGCAATCAGAGAGAACAATCCAATCTTTGGAAGATTTGTTGAGAACCTGTGCTTTGGATCATCTTGGTGTTTGGAATGAGATTTTACCCCTTGTGGAGTTCACTTATAACAATAGTTATCATGCTAGTATTGGAATGGCTCCCTATGAAGCTTTGTGGGGAAGGAAGTGTAGAACTCCTCTGTGTTAGTACCAGGATGGAGAGGCAGTGTTGGTTGGGCTAGAGTTACTCCAACAGACCACTGAGAAGGTAAAGCATATCCAAGAGAGGATGAAGGCTTCTTGAAGCAGGCAGAAGCTGATAAGCGAAGGAAGCCCTTGGAGTTTGCAGTTGGAGAACATGTCTTTTTGAGAGTGGAAGGGTGTAGGAAGGGCTATCAAGTCAAGAAAGTTAACTCTTAAGTTTGTTGAGTTATATCAGATTCTTAGAAGAGTAGGACTAGTGGCTTATGAGGTTGCTCTACCTCCTCAATTAGCCAATCTGCACAATGTATTTCATGTGTCCTAAATGAAGAAGTATGTGCCTGACCATAGCCATATCCTAGCAGTGGATGAAGTGTAAGTCAAGGAAAAATTGAGCTTTGAAGTCCAACCGGTCAAAATTATAGATCAACAGACTAAGCAACTTAGAGGCAAGGTCATCAACATGGTAAAGGTGTTGTGGGATGCCAAAGCTGGTGTGACGTCAAAATTATTATTATTAATAATATAATATTAAGTGTAAGAATTTCATTTTCTTTACCAAATAATTTGGCGGAAGCAGATTATATGCATGGAATATGACTTATTGGATGAAAAAAAAATTTAAGAAATAAAATACATAACCTTAATCTAAGCATACAGTCCTACATGATTTGAACATAAGTTTCTTTATTCCCGTTAGTTATTTTACAACATAACTACATATTTTACAATACCTATTATTATCCATATACCATCTATTATACATACTATATATATATATATATATCACACAAATTATCAAACATATGCGGCTTCATCATATGGGTGGAGCAAATAGGTTGATTATTGGGTTGTTGTGGATCATAAGTGACATGTAGAACGTAACTACTACAGGTCCTTCTAGTGTTAAAGGTACATCTTCAAAATTTGTGAAGACAAAAACTGTAAAGGCTACACCCCGGAATGTAACCTAATTCTCTGTTACATTTGTCCTCCAATCATTCCCAGTGAAGAAAGCTGAAATGTTTGCAGAGAAGGATTGTGCAGGATTTGGCGCATCCATTATTGTTGCTCTATCATTCATTCACATTTTAACAAAGAGAGAGAGAAAAGTGAGATATACAGTTCTTATATAAAAATTCCTTATTTTTTTTTTAAATAAACGTTACTTCCATGAAATCTCAATATATAATGGGATATAGCAGCTCATTTGAAACCTCAAGGAATAAGTTCCTCCAGCCGCAAACTATATCCACAAACCATATCATGATCATGAGTGTGAAACAAAAATAATATACAATACAAAAATCATACTTGAGAACCAGTATCAATATGAAATATAATTTTAAAAAAAAATATAACATGAGGCTCGGATTACACTGTAAAAAATATTTTAATAAATAGAAGGTAAAACAATATATCCCCTTTCTCCTTACCTTATTTTTGGAAGATTATCCTGAAAAGATAAAAGATCTGGTGAAAGCGATAGTGAATTGTGAGAGAGCGTTGTTTCTTGAAGAAAGTTATTGAGGAAAGAAAGCTTGGTGGTCTCTTTCTCAGGAGTCCCCCCCTTTTTTTCTTCTGTCGAGATACCCATGTCCGTTTCAATCTATATGGGTGGCCTTAAATAGGGAATTTTTTAATTCCTAATGAATGTTGGCATTTAATATAGAAAGTGTTATGTCACACTTCATGACATAAAGAATAAGCCTGTTGGTACCTAGACCTAACATTAAGAAACATGATTTTATCCGTACATTTAAGTTTGACAGTAGATATTATCTTATTTTATTATTTATTTCTTTCTTTCTTTATTTATTTATTTTTAAAATAGGAAAAAAATAGGATGTTTCTTTTTAATTGGTCAATCAAATCATCTATTCTAGGGAGTGGGTATCTATTCTTTATAGTATATTTATTTAATTGACGGTAATCTATACACAACCTAAAACTTTCATCTTTCTTCTTAACCAATAAAGCTGGGGCTCTCCAAGGGGATACACTAGGTCTAATGAAATGTTTCTCAAGTAATTCCTCTAATTATTTCTTTAATTCAGTCAATTCAGAGGGTGACATCCTATATGAAGCCATTGAAATTGGTCCAGTCCCTAGTATTAAATCTATGGAGAATTCAATTACTCTATTGGGTGGTAAACCAAGAATATCATCAAGGAAAACTTCAGGAAAATTTTGAACAACAACTATATTTTTCAAATTAACTTCCTCCTTTGATTCCATAGAAGATAATAATAAATACCCTTGAATTTTATTTTTTTAAATTGGGTTCTTAGAAGGTTTCAAAAGAATTTCAAGATTGGGAAATACCACTGATTTTTCTGCACAATTTAGAATGACTTGATTGGCACACAACCAATCCATTCCCAAAATGATGTCTAATTGTGACAAAGGGAGGTAAATCAAATTTACAAGGAATTTCCTGTTTTCAATGAACAGAGGGTAGTTTAGGCAGACTTTATTTGTAATTACAAATTTACTAGTGGAGGTTGAGATAATCAGATTTGTATCTAAAGAAGAAATTGGTAATTTCAGATCCTTAACACAATCATTGGAAATAAAAGAATGAGTTGCTCCTGAATCATACAGTACATTTAAAGTTTTACCTTTAATGAAACACATACCTTGAATTAGATCATGATTTTGAGTAGTCTCAGCACCACTCAGAGTGTAAACTCTCCCAGTCGTTGTTGGCCTTGTCTTGGGTGCAGATCCGGAAGGATTGAAATGTGATTTTTGTTGTCCACATAGTTGCCACATGACCAGGTTTTCCACACTTGAAGCATATAGGTCCTCTGATATGACAATATATGATATGATGGTCCTGACTACGTTTCATGCACTTAATTTGATTTTCTAAAGGCCTTTTAAAATTTCCAGAATTATTGTGACTGGATGAGAATCTCTGTTGAGGGCAATCATAGGGTTTTCCCTAATTATATCCTTTCTTATTTACATGGGATCCAAAATTCTTGGGTTTACTATTATTTTGTTCTCCATATCTTCTATGAAACTACACTTGTGTATAAGGGTAGGAAAATTAGAGATTTCTAATATTCCTACTGCTTTCTTTAATTTGGGTCTAAGTCCATCTTCAAATTTTATACATTTCATTCTTTCGTCAGGGTGATAGAAAAAAGTAGAGTATTTTACTAATTCCTCAAATTTTGAAGCATATTCTCCAACTGACATGTTCTCATGTTTTAATTGCATAAACTCAATTTCTTTTGTTCTCCTCACGTCATTGAGAAAATATTTTTCGAGGAATTTGGTTTTAAACACTTCCCAGTTGATATTTATTCCCCCATTTTCCAATAATTTCCTGGTGTTGTCCCACCAGTATTCGGCTTCTCCAATCAACTTAAATACAACATAATTTACCTTTTGTTTTTCTATACAATTCATGACCCAGAAGATTTTCTCAATTTCTCTAATCCATATTTAAGCCTTTTCTGGGTTATATCCTCTAGAAAATTGTGGAGGTTTGTTCCTCTTAAATTCCACCAAACCTTGTGATTCAGTAGTTTCTTCATGCCTTTGGTTCCTCAAAACTGTTGCAGCCATGTCTCTGATAGCTTGTACTGTCTCAGTCAGTTCATGGTTCCCTGAATTTTCCATCTGAAATTTTTTTGTAAGTTAGTATATTTTATTATTATTTTTTTGGTAATGGGTCTCACATCCAAAATTATTATTATTAATAATATAATATTAAGTTCCTTTACTAAATAATTTGGCAGAAGCGGATTATATGCATGAAATATGACTTATTGGATGATTCTTTTTTGAAGAAATAAAATACATACCTTTAATCAAAGATATGATTTTTAACATGAGCATATGGTCCTGCATGATTTAAACAGAAGTTTCTTTATTCCTGTTAGTTATTTTACAACATAACTACATATTTTACGGTACCTATTAATATTATTATCCATATATCATCTATTATACATACCTTTAACAAAAGTTTTACATATCATACAAAAATAATTAAACTTATGTTTCATATATATATAGACCTTCGAAAGATTACATATCACACAATTATCAAACATATGCGGCTTCATCACATGGGTGGAATAAATAGGTTGATTATTGGGTTGTTGTGGATCGTAGGTGGCATGTAGAACGTAACCACTATAGGTCCTTCTAGTGTTAAAGGTACATCTTCAAAATTTGTGAAGGCAAAAGTTATAAAGGCTACACCCCAGAATGTAACCGAATTCTCTATTACATTTGTCCTCCAATCATTTCCCGGGAAGAAAGCTAAAATGTTTGCAGAGAAGGATTGTGCAGGATTTGACGTATCCATTATTGTTGCTCTATCATTTATTCACATTTTAACAAAGAGAGAGAAAAAAGTTAGATATACAGTTCTTATATAAAAAATTTCTTTTTCAAAAAAAAAAAATAGACGTTACTTCCATGAAATCCCAATATATAATAGGATACAATAGCAGTGAATAGTCAGGATAAATGAGCAATTAATATCAGCCTCCTTCGAATAATACACAATCTCCTGCTCATTTGAAACCTTAAGGAACAAGTTCCTCCAGCCGCAAACCATATCTATAAACTATATCATGATCACGAGTGTGAAACAGAAATAATATACAATACAAAAATCATACTTGAGAATCAATATCAATATAAAATATAATTTAAAAAAAATATAACATGAAGCTTGGGGTACCTCACTGTGAAAAATATTTTAAGAAATAGGAGGTAAAACAGTATACCTCATTTCCCCTTACATAGAAGAAGTGTTACGTCACACTTCATGACGTAAAGAATAACCTTGTTGGTACCTAGACCTAACATTAAGAAACGTGATTTTATCTATACATTTAAGTTTGACAGTAGATATTATCTTATTTTATTATTTATTTATTTATTTCTTTATTTATTTATTTTTAAAATAGGAAAAAAATAGGATGTTTCTTTTTAAATTAAATAAGATTTCATATATTTATAACAATTATAGTGTTTAACTAGTTCAAGTTTTAAAAAAAATATCTATACTAGAGTTCAGAATCTTTCATAGTCTTATGCAAGCCAATCTTTTACGTAGGTATTAGATTTGACATGCTTATTATCGTATTTAAATCAACTATGTAAGTTTAAGCCCTATACTATATAAGTTAGATTCAAGTAACAACACTATGTTTGGATAAATTGTGTTTGAATACCATTTATTATCAAAAGTTTTAAATATTAGTTATTATTTTATAACTTTATCAGACAATTAAAATATGTTGGTAAATTTCTCAGTATTATGATATTTATAACTTCTTCATGTAAAAATTTAGAAATATTGAATTTTTAACATGGTATTTGATGTTGGAATTTGAATGTTGTTTGTAGATGAAGTTTATTTTTTCTTTTAATTTTACTAAATAAAAAAGCTTATTTGTTATTTTTAAATTTTTTATTATTATTTTTTAAAAAAAACTTTTAAACGTTTGTTTTTAATGTTTTATTATTGAGGCTAATAGCTAAATTCATAACTAACAAACTAAATTAATTGAACACCAAATATATAAAAATAATTCACTTAATGAGTCCTCTTTATTCGGAGTTAGAGGAGACTATTATAGAAAACTACCTTCACCTTTTCACTAGTACATCAATTTTTTAGGACAAATTTTTTTTTTTGTTGGGGAGAATGTAACAACCTAGAAAATTGTCATTTGAGTAAAAGTGATAAAAGTGGAATTAGCACCTGATTATTTTATTATTGAACCCAAAAACAAGTATTTATAGAAAAATCTAACAGTAAAGTCTCATTTTTACTTTGAGTCACTATCTCTTTAAACCTTTGACTTTTTCCTTCCTTTGATCAGAACAAAGCAAGTCTATCTGATCAGAACCTCGAGCGAAAGCCCACCGTTGGACTCGTGGCAGAGAACAAAGCAAGTCTATCTAATCAGAACCTCTATTAGAGTTAGTTCATTTTTTTGCCTACTTCTATTAGAACCAGTTAGGTTTTCTGTTTTTCCCTTTGCCGTTTGAGCTTGCATGTGGCCTCTGAGTCATCAGATGGTGCCTTTGTGAGCTCAGTTTCCTAGAGTATTAGTCTGATCGTTGATCAAAGGTGCTTTGGTGTAGGTTCGAGTTCCTGAGGATCTTAGGTTGTTGGAGTTTTTAGAGGGAACTTTCGTTGTGTTTCAAGTAAGTAAGGGAAGCTAACTTTCCTTTTGTCCTATCTATGTTGAATGGAGGTTAGGGTTTGATAAGTAATGATTGTAGTATCTGCGAAAATGCATCTGTGAAAGTTCTTTGTATGTCTGAAATTGGGATTTAATTTTTATGATGTTGATTTGATTTTTCATGTATGATGTGGCGATGAAAATTGATGGTATGTTGATCTGCTGAATAGATATCTGTACAAGGATTGATCATTCATCGTGTAATTTTGCCCAATTTAGTCATCTGAGGCATGCATGATAACTTTGAGGTAGTAGAAGCTGCATGATTAATCTGAGAAATTGTTGTTTTTCTGCATAACTCGTCTAGGAGAGTTGACTTGGAAATCTGAGATGTACTCTCGGATTCAATTTTACTCAGGCAAGAGGTGTTTCGCCCAGGCGAGAATGGCACTAGAGCAAGTGTGCTCTCTGGAATGATTTCATCTAGGCAAGGAATCCTTCGCCCAGTCGAGGAGGTATTCTCGCCTATGCGAGAATGACCCTGGAACGGGAGTGTTATCTAGTCTAGAAAATTTTTGCTCAACCAAGGGGGATTCTCGCTCAAGCAAAAATATTTTCGCTTAAGCTAATTTTTTTTAGCTTTTTATTTTTATTGTTTGATTCTTTTGTAATGCAATGTATGAATTCACTAAAATGGATTAATTGATAATTTAAATTTAATTGTATCGATGATTTGGTGATTTCTTTCATTTTTTAAGATTGAGATTGAAAAGTGAATGAATACATGAGTAGAGATCTATATAATGATGTTATATTGTTAAAGTGTTAATGAAGTTGGTCAAGATCTAGATATACTGTTTTCAGGAAAGAAAACACCCGTGCCTAGGTAAATTAGGAAGTGCATTGTCTAAGGATTTGATCAATAATGATTGATGTCCTGACTCTACTAGTAATAGGAATCAATAGATGATCATTACTAGAGGTGGTGAGAGTCAAAAGAGGTCTGAACTGGGTGACTATAGCTTGAAACATAGATGGTCAGAAAAAGTCTCAAGGGGACTAACCCTATCACACATGATTGATGATTCATTTGTTTGGAGGCTGTGTGAGTTCACAACTTAGAAATGTATGACAGATTCATATCTCGAGGTCTATTCAATGCATGAGTAGAGTCAAGTTTGTAATGTGTCAGTATCTTATAATTGAAATGATTGCATTTAATTGACTGAGATGAATGATCATGGGATGTTTGCGTGGTGTTAATTTTTGTACATTGTTCTAAATAATTTTTAATTACTTAAAATTAAAAATTGGTTAGCTTGTCCTTTATCTGGTTGTGCTTGTGTTTTGATATCTGTTTGTGATGATCTTGTGTTGACACCGGAGTAGATGATGCTGCAGATGGATCTTTGAAAGACCAATTAGGCTGAAAGATGCTGATGGGAATAGTGTTTTATTTTGAAAAAAAATTATATATGATTTTGTAAACATGTTTTAAAATTACAGTTTAGCATGATTATGTATCTTGATGTCTGTTAACTATGGATTACTGTAAGATGTGCATGATTGTGTTATCTTAGCTGCTCAAATAAAAGTTATATTTTGTGGGGTGTTACAATATTTTACTTCAAATTATTTAAAAAGCTAGATAAAAGATAAAAAAGAATATTATTTGGTTGGAATTAAATTATTCCAATTAAATTTGTAAAAAAATGAATTATGACGTATAAAATATTTTTCTATTTATAAATTTTCATTTATGAGTTATTATTGATTCATGAGATTTGATATAATATAATACAACATAAATACATTTACAAATATATTTAATGCATGAATATTATTATTTGAAAAAATTAAGTGTTATAAGAGTATTTTTATTATATATATTCTTTGTCTTCTATGGTTGAAACTTAATTATACAAATAACATAATATATTATGTCTACGTAAATACAGTACAGAAAGAGCAATCTTCTTGTATTTTATGACATCCGAAGAAAACAAAAAGGACATCTATATCACTACAAAGACATAAGTGATGTCATTTTTATCCCACAAAGGTATTTATAAATGAAAGTATAAATTGAAGAGTTTAAATTGTAAATCCATTTTCCCATTTTACAATTTTTACACTTCACCTTTATTTTTGTATACTCTATGGCCACAACAGTTTCAATCTTGTATCAAATTTAACACACACACACACACACACATATATATATATATATATATATATATATATATATATATATATATATATATATATAATAAATGTAATAAGTTTATCCTAGAATTGTTTTTTTATTAGATAAACTAATAATTTCATAACCATTTATTATTTAAATTTAATTTATAATCATTACCAACAAGTTATAACCAACAACATATTAACATACTAATAATTTGTTATAATTAAATTTATTTTTTAAGTTACATCAATCATATAGTATAAACTTTTCATTTTTTCATTTATTTTTTTCAATTATTTTTTTTTACTTTCTATTCATTTTTTATTTCCACCCGAAACTATAGTTTCAATTATATAAGAAGTTGTTCAAAACAAACTATAAGGACAAAAGTTAGAGTACTAACACTGGAAAAAAATTTGTCTGTATAAATCTAACAATACAAACATAAAGCAATTTTCAAGACTGTTGGAAAGAGTATTATGCACACTACTCTTTTTCTCTTCAAATATTTTAAAGTCATTATGAGTTTTAAGAATTTTTGTGAGAGTGTTTTTGGTGTATTGCTGTTGTATTGTATTTTAATTTTTTTTATTAAAATATCCAAGTTATTAAATTTCCATTAAGTTATCATCTTGTATCTCAAAGTTCTATATTGAACATGTTAGTTATTTATTTCTTCGTATCATATTTATAAAATAACCTTTAAGGAATATATGCTGAATTTAATATATTATCATTAAATAGTAATATATGCTTTCAAACATAAATAAATATATGTTAAGATATCTCTCTCAACACACTTTAAACAATTATAAACTATCTAGATACATTGTACTTACACCTTCTAACCACATATAAACAATGTCAAAGAACCTAAATGAATTCTAAATATTCATTCGCTAATTATTTTAAAAAATTGTCCTTTTTAACTACTCTTTCTATGTAAAAAATTTCTTCTTTAATTACTTTCTAAAATTCAAATAAATATTTACAATAAAAAATTACTTACATAATAATAAAATTACCTACAATAAAATCATAAAAAAATTATTTTTATAATTATTTTTTATGAAAATCTTTTTATAATTTAATAATAATAATAATTTTTTAAAAAAGTAAACGCATATATTTAGACGAATATGTTTCTAGTAGTGACTAAGAAAAATTACGAATATCTATAAAAAATAATAGAGAATATAAAACAAAAAGAGCTAAAGAAGGAGATTGAATAGTATAAGAGAAGGTGAAATTCTCTTTTAAAAAAATGAGATTCTTTATTTTAAATATGTTGGATTAGAAATTCTCTTAAAAAACATTATTTTTAAAACATTTTAAAAGCTTTTAACAAGTTTTAGTTAAAGTAATTAAGCGTAATAAATTAATTTCAATTAGTCCGAACTAATTCTATGTATTATTTTGTGATGATAACTATATTTAATATATAACAAAAATACGGAATTAACTGTTTCCTCCCGTAGAAGGTTAGAGTTTTATATTTTCTGAAAACTATTCTGTAATGAAAATAGGACATTTTTTTCCCAAAACCGTTATTTCTTTCCTCTGAATAATAATTTTAAAAAATAAATAAAACATTAAAATTTTCCAGATTTTTGAAAAAGTAGAAAATTTTATTCTCCATGCAGGTAAAAACTAGGAAGAAAAAAAGTTTAAAGGTAGAAAACGGTTTTGGGTGGAACTTGAGCTACGCGTCTCAACATTTAAGGCGAAGAAGATCCGTTCCGAGCAGAGCAGAACAGCGCGTTCAGATAAAGAGAGTGAGAGAAGCTCCTAGAAAATTCTCGAAGAAGCTTTTTTTTTTTTTTTTTTTTTTTTTTTTCTTTTTGAGTTTTTTTTTTTTTGTTTTTTTGGTTTTAGGGTTTGAGAAGTGGCACTGGGCAACGATGTCGAATCACCACCGTTCTTCCTCTAAGAACGGTCTTCCTCCTCAAGAACTCCTTGACGATCTCTGCAGGTTTATAATTTTCTTTTTCTCGTTTTTGTATTCTCGCGATTTTCCAGAAAATGCAGGAAAATAGGGCATTGAAAGTTGCGGAACTTTTTAGTTTTTTTTTTTTTTTTTTAATTTTTGGTTTGTTTTTTTTTTTTTTTTCTAATTCTTGGATTGTTCTGATTTTGTGTTCTTTTTAGCCTGCATTATCAGTATTACGCATTTACACTTTATGCCTCTGATTAATCGTACTGTTTTACCTAAAGAATTGTCAATACTGTCAGCTGATGACTGTGGAATCAATTTTTTTTAATAATTATTTTTATTATTTGATGAATGTTTTGGAGATTTTCGTTTTTTCTGTCGTCAGTGTAATTTTGGTTTGTAAGAATGAGTTTGACTATGATAGTCAATTAAGATGGTTTCTTTTCTGTTGCTGAGTGAGTCAATTTTTCTTAGTTCTTACGCTGCTATTCAATTTTTGTAAGAGAATGTTCTGCTGGATATTTGTCTTTTCTTAATCGTGGATTACTCACTATTATCAGCATAATGAAAGTAATTTTTGCTATTGGAACTGTTAAGTTTTTTTTTTTATTATTATTATTTTTAATTCTAATCATGTTATAATGGTGATGAACATTGAAATGAACTGTCATATATAGATATACAGTGATATAGGTTTATTATATTCTGTGATGCTCCGTTTTCCAACTCTGTAACATCCGATTCCTCCCTTTTTATTGTTGACTTCCTATTTTTATTTTGTTCCTTTCTTATGGAAACACTTTTCATGTTGTTATTGCAGTCGCTTTGTGCTAAATGTGCCAAAGGAAGATCTTCAGTCTTTTGAAAGGATCTTGTTTCTTGTGGAGTATGCACATTGGTTTTATGAAGATAACTCTGTAGAAAATAATCCATCTCTGAAATCATTAAATCTGAAGGAGTTTACTTCTTTATGTATCCTTAACCTAACTGTTTGGTTTTCAGTCTTTCTGTTATAGTAGCATAATATAAGGTTTTCGTTCTTGTTCCTTTTAACTATAATAGTTTATGAAGAATTCTTTCATGCTCTAGTTTCTTTTTTATTTTTCATTAATTGAAAAGGTAATAACAGTAAGCTATTTTGTTTAATTTTGAACATGGGGATGGAATACTAGTATGTGAACAGAGGAAATGAATTGTCCATCGAAATTCATTCCTATAACAAAACCACCCAAGTTTTTTTGCTAGGTAGGATCATCAGGTCAATGGATCAAACAATGCCGTAATTCTTTAGTGAATCTTATGCATTCCTAACTCAGATTTGTAAAACATTACACTTGGTCTGAATTTAGTTGCTTCTCCAGCTTTCATGTTCAATTATTCTCCCTTGCCATCTCTTGTAATATATGAACCATATATTGGAAAGCAGGGAAAATATAAATTTACAGTGTAGTGCTCCCTCCAGTTTTGTGTAAATCTATATATTTTTTGTTATCTTATTTTATATGTCTAAAGATGGAACTTAATGTTTACATTAATTGGAAGCGAGCTGCTCATGGAAAATTATCTCTGCATGATATGGCACAAAAAGATGCTGGCATGCTCCCATCTGGAATTCCTTTGTCCCCCTTCCTCGTTTTTTTCTCATTAATTTTTATGTATTACTGATTGAGTTCATCATTGAGGCTTGTTTTTATGCTCAGCCTATTAGCCATGCTCATATGCTTGCTTGTGCATTGACACACGGGCAATGATAATTATTTAGACACTAATGTTGGAACCTTGTTGTTCTCTGAATACTTTGTTTCGCCTGGTAAAAGAAGGCTCTCGTTATTTAATTTACTTTGTAGACATTATTAGGCACAATTGTTTAGGCTTTATCTAAAGTTGTGCTAGTCATCATTATTGTGATATTCTATCTATCATCTTCAATTTATATACTAGATGCCCGATTTCCTTGACATTTCGAAGTGTTCAACAGTTGTGATGTTTTGAAGCCTTATGTGGCCCATATAGATGATATTTTCAAGGACTTCACATCCTATAAGGTTCGAGTTCCTGTAACTGGGGCAATAATTCTTGATGAAACATATGAAAGGGTAAGCCAAGAATAAACACTTTCAGCGGCTCTTATTTGTTGCTTTGTGTAGTGAGAAAAATCTATTTGATTTCCTTGTTTTCTAGTGCTTGGGTTATCTTCTCTGTGGTATGTTTTGATGTGTAGTTACTGTAATCAGTGTGTAAGAATGTTGTTAGTATCTGTATGATGAATTCCTTGTTATTATTTATTTTAAGAAACAGGGGGGCTAATAATAACCATTCATACAAAAGATATAAAAGCTAACAATCAATCTGGAAATACAATTGGAGTAGAAAAGGAAATGGGATTCCTAGAAAATCTCCTATTAGTTAATATAAAAAGCTGTCAGTAGCATTTCTTTTATTGGGTCATTAAACTTCGGCCAACATTTATGCTCCAAGGTTGGCTATTAGGGGGATCAATTTTGCCAGCTGATTGATTTTAAAATGATTAATGCCTTATAGACTTTTAATGTGAGGACAGGAAAAGCCACAGCCCTTTGTAAGTCATAAGGTAGCAAAATAATTCAGGAACCCTACACTGGGAAGATGAAGTTACCTTTATCCTCAGTATTGTACATGCAGTGACTTGGTTATGGATGATCTTCATTATTCCACTTGGTTAACTTCATTTGAAAAACAGAATATTATTTGTTTCTGTGAGAGATATAATCAGGTTGTTTATATTTAGCTTTTACCTGACATCTAAAGCTTTAGGAGAGAGTTGGTCCATGTCAAAATATCAATGCCTCAACCAAGTAGTTAATACTAAGAGTGCCCCCATTCTTATATTACAAACTGAGTTTCAACAATCAACACACACCATATATGCTTTGACTTCGAGCCCAAAGGGCTCTTGTATGAAGGGACTTATGAATGATATAATGAAGCCAGTCATACTCATGCACCAACTAAGAACCTGCTTCAGAGAAAGTTGCTCCACATCATTTTTCAAAAGGTGATCTTGAAACCTTGTATATTGGAAGTAAACAGCCTTGTTCGGAGGCAAACAAATTAAAGCATAATTTTGCAAAGATTTTTTCAGGGTAATGAAATATCAGTTAGAGATGGCATATATAATTCCACTCAAGATCTTTTCAATTCTCAACTGATACAATAGTTTTGAAGATTCTTTCAGAGTTACTTATTGTTATCTTGAGCCATGTTTTTACATGCCTGCTGTTGACAGTGCTTGCTAGTAAAGGGATGGAAAGGTTCAAGTTGGAGCTTCCCTCGTGGCAAAAAGAGCAAAGATGAAGAAGATCATGCATGTGCCATTAGAGAAGTAAGCATGCTACGCTTTCTCAGTCTTGTTTTAGTTGACCATTTTTTCCTTGTGCTCTTGGATTGTAGGTCTAGGAAAGATACTTGCCTGTACATTACAAAATTGATGTGCTTTGTAAAATCTTAATATTAATCCAGCTAATTCATGTTTTACTTCGAGTCTTGGCTTAGTTTTCCCTGTTTTGTTTTTATGGTGAGTGCAGGTCATGGAAGAAACAGGTTTTGATGTGTCAAAACTTCTTAACAAGGATGAATACCTGGAAGTTATCTTTGGGCAACAGAGAGTGAGGCTTTACATTATCGCTGGAGTAAAAGATGATACATCATTTGCTCCGCTTACCAAAAAGGAAATTAGTGTATGTGATTCTTTACAATTTTGCTTATTCTAAGTTTTATGTTGTTGGAGATCCCACATCTATCTGAAATTGATGAGTGATATGACTAAAATTGAGTATACAAGTTGGGGGTAACCCTCACCTCTTGAATATTTGCTTTTGGGGTTAAGTTAGACCAAAATTCAAGAATTTTAAGATGATATCAGTAATTATTGTTGGGTCTAGCAGACCACCTAGTGTTGGACCTCATGTAGATGTTTAGTCTTGCAAACTTTCATTGTGCTTGGTGTGGGGGGGCATCCTTGATCTCACATCAACTGGTAATACGGTCAAAATATATAGTATATGAAGGAAACTCTCACTTGTTGAACTACTTTTTGGGGTTGTTAGGTCAAAATTCAAAACTCAAAAACTTGGTTCTTAACATTAGAGTTATCTTTAATGCTTTCTTATACAATAGTTTAAGATAAGGATGATAAGTACACTTTTTGAATAGTTACTTCCTATTTCATAATTCACTTTTGAACTGCTTGACAATAAGATACGGATAAAGGAATAAAATATTGAGATTTGGAATCATAGACAATCATATTAGTAAAAACATTTTTTGTAATTCAAAACAAAACTATCTTTGTTTAAAATACAAATATACTAATTTGGAATTATGCATTTTCATGTAGTCAAGTTTGTTGCAGTTGTAGCTCTATTTAGTATTTACAGCCCATTTTAGTTACATTGTCCTCAGGGTCATGTGAAGCAACATTATTTTCAATCTATTTTTCAAAAACATTGACATTGAATGTAGTCGTGTTGTGTACATTCTATGTACTTCATTTCATTGTTTTTGTTAGTGTGCACCACTGTTTCTTCTAATTTGAAATTTTTATTACTTTAAATTCTGGACTTATATTAATTGAATTTGTTGTGGCCGAGAACTTTCAACGTGATTGGTTTTGCTTGTTCTTGGTTAAATTTCACGATAAAATTATCATCATGTGATGGGCAACTGTAGGTGATCAAAATACTGAGAAATTGTTATTTGTGCAGGAAATTGCATGGCACCGGCTTGATGACCTTCAACCAGCAAGTGATGAAGTGATATCTCGTGGGATCACTGGCCTTAAGCTTTATATGGTGGCCCCTTTTCTGGCGTGAGTACAACTGCATATGATTTTGATAGTTTTCAGTGAATGCCCCATGTATTGTCGAAGTTAAAAAAGATTCCCCACCTTCATGCAGATCATTGAAATCATGGATTTCCACACACCAGCCAGCTATGGCTCCAAGGCCTGATTTACCTCTTAAAGGTTGGTCCTATTTCAACCCACAAAACTGGTTGGCGCTAAACATTAGTTATGTTACTGTTTAAATGCATGAGTTCATTGGATGAAGTTTAGTTACTTAATGCTTGGCTGTGTTGGGATGGGTTAATTTCTCATTATGTTGCACTACATAGTACATTATGTACATTGCAGTCTTACAGCCCCTAATCTTGACCACTGATTTTAAATTTGAGTATTTGGCTTGAGAAGTTTGATTGTAGTGTTGCATTTTGTTAGCTACAATATTGTGTAGATTTCATTGCTTGGAAGGTCTTTCGGTACAGGATTTGTCAAGTGATTCAAAGGAAAAATCAACTATGGATGGCTTGTATAATGTTGCGTATTTCAAATTTAGTACTGCTATGCATGCCTAGTTGTTTTTTACTCATCTAATGCATGCCTAGTTTGATCCTCACTACACATTCTTACATTACTCAGGAGTGCTAACAATCTTTTACTCTTGTTAAGGAATTTGCGTGTGGAAAGCAAAACACGGTTCTATTGGAAGTAGCTCCACAGTAATGGATAGCCAGTCATCAAAACCTGAATCTGATTCTCACGCCCCTGACGTGGGGCCTGGCAAGAGCTTTAGGAATTTCAGATTTGATACTGCCTCAATTTTACAAGCAATGGAAGCTTCTTTTTCTTCTTGAAAGTTCAGCAACCTTCCTGTAAAGTTTCCTGTAACTGAATTGATTTCCGCAATTTCACCTGAACCCAAAGTTGCTAGTATTCACTCGAAACCAAAGCTGGTAGAATTAGGAAGTTGCTGTACATCTTGTTCCTCGAGTTGGCTGGTCGAATGAGTATTATGTACATTATGTACAGGAAGTATTTTGTACCTAAATAGTATTTTCTGAGTTAGTGTGGTATTATCTGTAAAACTAGAGAAAAAGTTCAATGTATAAGTTATGCTCCTCCTTCCATTAGCACTCATTCATACCCGGTCTCTTCTCAGAGGGAATGAAACCGATTTATATGGTAATATGCCATTATCACTCTTAACAAAGTGGCTTCTTTATGATGCCAGCATGCATCTTCTCCATCCTCTCCATTTCCTCTACAGTGGAAATCAAAACCATACATTATATCTCCTAATTTGTTATTATGTAATGATATATCAAGGGCTGGAGAGGATCCAAATTCACTTTAGAGCGACTGTGCAATTGACTGATAGATATCATTAAACACCACAGGTACGAACACAAAAATCACCAAGGAAAAGATGTCTTTAGTCCCTAACATAAGTGGAATTAGGCCTAAGGTTTTTGGAATCAATATTAGGTCATTGCTCTTCTCTCCATCTCCTTGATGAAACATGTTTCTTTTTATTTATGAACGTACAACATAAATTAGTTTATGGTGGTGCACAAACAATGAACACAAAGGAAACTTCTTTTTGTTTAGTTTTTTATAAAAAATTTCAATATAACATTTTCTCCTTGGAGTTTAATACTTGAAAGCTTGATTCCATTGTGGTAATGAATTACATAACAAAAAATTATCTGTGCTGTGTAGTTAATTCAAAATAAAAGTTGTTTATTTTAGAAGCTATCTTTTAACAATAGTTGAATTAATTATAATACAAAGTCAGTTCTTTAAATCTGAAAGTCATTAAAAAAAGAGTCCAAACCCTTTATTACTTAAGTTGTACGGCTTTCTTTTCAATAGTAGTTTTCTTAATAAATTTCATACTAATTTACTATATACGATAAAATTTATAAACATATCATATATTATACTATAAACATAATATTACATGGATTAAAGATTATAAAATTTATGAGTGCTTATACTGTATGTATGGGTGGAATCGGTTCGATATGAATCCATCGAATCCCATTCGATTAAATTTTTGTGCTGAGTTGAGTTTTGTTTTCTAAAGTATTGAAATTAGGTTAACAAACATATTAATGAATTTCAAATCCCGTCTAACTAATCTGACTATATAATAAAAATGGTATTTATTTAATAATTTTATTATATTTAATCATTGAAAACATTTATTTTAGAGTAAATTATTCTAACATCTCTTGAAATATTTTTGAATTTCATTTATATCTCAATTTTTTAAAATTTTTCAAAATCCCCCCTTTTATTTTAAAATTGCTTTTATAAAAATCAATAATCTTACACGTCCTAAGAGAAGCCATTTTAACAGGAAAAAAAAACAGTGGTGTAAATATATAATCTCAATAGGTATCAAAGTAATTTATTCTTTATTTTAAAATTATATTTTCCTACTTTTTTAAGATTTTATGATCCCACCTAAATTAATCCAGTTTAATTGGCTCGGATTAGATAGCTTAATAAAAATAAATAAATCTAACCCAATTATATTTATTTGGGTAAGGTAAAAAATTAGATTAAATTAGATAAACTCAAATCACTTTTACTCCTCCACCAAAAGAATAACACGAATACACTATTTTTTACTGCTAAAAAATTGTTTCACCTTATCTGTTATGTTTTAACTATTTTTAAATGCTATTTAAAGTAGTTTTTTTTTTCTTTAAATGCTGATTTCTAGATTTTTATATTTATTTATTTATTTATTGTTTTTGAACTGCTTATTTAATGTGTGTTTTCTTTTGTTTTTTCTCCTTTCACCCTTATTAAATATAACATGAAATAAAACTTTCTTATTTTGAACTTCTTATTACATATTTAAGAGTATATACGGATAAACGTGTCTTTTAAGAGCGAAAAAGAAAAAAGGGAAAAAGTGAAATTAACCTTTTTATATGTTAAGCTTAGCTCATGAATTAATTTGTAGAAGCTATTTCTTACGCAAAAATTTAATTTTTAACTTACATATAAACTGACCTTAGCTCATAAAATAGTAGTATTTTTTTAAAACAAAAATCGCATAAAATATTTAATAGATAAATTTCCTCCAAAACTCTAATGTTATAATATTTTATATTATACTGTTTATATTAACCATTATCTTACTCTGATAAATTTCATTGTTTAAATATCATATGTAATATTTTATATTTTTCATATAATAGTAACTATATTGTACAAAATTCTAGAATATATCTAAATATAAATATTCATACATTTATAATAGTATTTTAAAATAATTTTTTTTAAAGAGGATTTAATAGAAATATCTTGTTATAATTACAAATTAAAATAAAATGAAATTTCTCTATCAGTTCAACTTGAGAGTTAAAAAAAATGTATTTTTATAAGTTAAATTTTTATCGCAACCAAATTATAACAAATTAGACTTTATGGTATAACCCATTTTTTTTACACTGTAGTACAGTCATATAAATTTAGGAAAATTTTGCTTTGACAATCACAGCTGGCATACAATTAGATGCCAACTGCTAACGTGGTTTAATTGTATACATGGATAAGGGTAAAATGAAACTTTTCTTTTTGAAGGACATTTAGGGTATTTTGTTATAAAAGGGCATAATTAGATTTTAAGTATCTAAATTTAAGATTTGAAAAGTGATAGGAGTCCAGTGCACCTATTTGCATAAGAGAGATTTCGTGTGAGAGTGGTTGCGGTGGCGAGTAACGGTGGGAGACCATTGACTGTGGCGAGCGACGGTGGTGAGAGAATCGACGGTGGCGAGCGACGGTGGTCGAGAATCGACGACAGCGATAGCAGCTTCAGTGATAACAGCGGATACGACTGTAGCAACGGCGGCGACGATGACAATAGTGACGAGATTCAAGAGATCTGAGATTCAAACTCACTGCTTCTCAACCCTTGATGGAATATGTTGGGCAGCGTTTTAGATAAAATCCCAAACATGTAAATCCTAAAAATGACTCTTAGTGCCACGCTTCTTAGTGTCATGCTTCTTAGTGCCACGCTGGAATGTTTTTTACACGTCATTTATCTTGGCCACATCAGCGCCATATAAGATTGTAAAGTGGTTCAAAGTATAACTACTCATAAACTTAATTCAGTTCTTTTTCACACTGTGGCACAGTCCTATGAACTTGGTAATCCATATGTATAGGTTCAATCAATTTTTTTTCACACCGTAGTGTAGTCATATGAACTTGGATATATTCTTCTGTACAAATCCACAAATAATACACATCGTAATCAATCTCAACAACAGGCAGGCGTATCTCCTTTTCTGAAGATACCATGTTCCTATCACATACCACATCATTCACAAATATTTATACTATATCATACAATACATAAACATTAATCTAATTAATACTTATGCAAATAATTACAAAATCTATTAAAACATACAACTAGTTTTCATTACCAAAATATCATCATTTTAGATAAATTTATATTTCAAACTAACATAAAAAAACATACAATTAGTTTCTCTTACCAAATATCATTATTTTAGATAAATTTTTATTTAAAACTAACAAAACAAAAATACAATTAGCTTCCCTTACCAAATAATATCATTTTAGATAAATTTATATTTCAAACTAACATATAAAAAAAAAATCAATTAGCTTCCCTTATCTTAATTTACAAAGTGTTCCAAAAACTTAAAATCACTGACAACTCAACATAGAATTTTAAAGAGAAAATGTTTCAAAGATATGATGATTTTCATAAGAATGAAATTGTATATTTTTATAAGATGAAACTAACTGGTGACTGTTATAAAAATAAAATCTAAATAGCTAATTTTTTTTATTTATTTAAACTTTTATGTTAAAAAAATATTTAGGTGTTATCTTATTTATCTCTAAAACTAAATTTTATGTTAATTTTTATTCTTCAACTATTTTCTAGAGTATTATATCATATCCAAAATATTGACTGATATTTTTTTTTTATGTTATACTATTTTTTAACATTCAAATTAATTAACATAATGAAAGTAAGTATGATATTCCCATAAAAATGGTATTTTGTTATTTTATTTTAAATTTGATAAAAAAACATTTTAATAAAAAATGTATTTTAAGATATAATGTAGGATGAACAGTAGAATACACAGCACAGAAAATATAATAATGAAAAGTAAAATATAATTAAAACGATTCATACCAGAATAACAATTACAAAATGTAAAATTAGTTTTAAAAAGTAAAATCATTGTAAAAACTAAAATTAATTGGAAAAAAATTGTCAATAAATAGTTAAAAATTATATTCATATTGACGTGGTTAGTTCTATCATCTTATATTTATCAGATATTTCATGGACAATTTTATCACAGCCATAATTTAATAACTGTTGGTTACGATAAAATTTTAACAATATGACTTTTTGTAGTACTTAAACAAGATTATTTCATGTTATACTGAACAGTAAGAAATCGATTTTTTGCTGTATTTAGTAATACAGTTCCATTTAAAAGAAAATACTAGTAATATATATTTAAAATTAAATATTTTTTTAGTTTCTCAAAATGATTAATCTCTTTATTTCTTAGCTTTTATAGTTTTATCATACTTCTTTTAATGGCTATTATAAATACAGTGAACGATTACTATCTACTTTAATTTTGCTTTCTTATAATCACATTATTTTTCTTTCGAAATAGTTATTGTAGCAACATTTATGTACAAGACATTGGATCAAGAGACTTAAACAAGGCCTTTATTTCATATTGCATGGACTAAAGATATTAAATTTAAAAGGTCACACAAAATTAACTCAAATTCAAGGAATTAAGAACATATTCAAGTCAAAATACTTTTTGTGTTGTTCTATCCCTTGTGTCCTTCGCTGAATCGAAGATGTCCTAAATTTTTACGCACATACATACATGACACACTGGATGCCTATTATATATACACTCCAGCTTGATAAGTGTTCAAATAATATACAGAAATTTGACGAGATATTATTTCCTTTATCTCATTATTTTCATTAATTTTCATCTTTCTCACGTTATCATCCCTAAATTTTAGACAGCCTTTACAGCCTTTATATACATACACACATACTTACATACATACATACATATATACACACACACACATATATATATATATATATATATTAGTCATCAAAATCATTCAGTAATACACAAAGAAGATATATTTTTCCCACCTCACCAAGAAGCCAGAAAGGCTGGGAGAATGAATGTCTAGATAACTCATTCTTACATAATGAACCAAACTGTTTCCACTATGGAAATGTTAAATAGAATGATATTTGATGAATAAAAAGCCCAATTTATTGGGAGAGGAAAAACAGATGTTTTAAAGATCTATAGTTGTAAAAAAGTCAATAAAGGAAGTAATTTGCAGCTTTACACTACCATCAAACACAAATTATTTGCATTGAAGACATTTTACAAATTGGTCTTGGGTTTGCCAGTTCCAGTTACGCGCCGCGTCACTGTCCTCATGGTCACAAATTCTTCTGCAGCCGATGGGTGTATGCCCACCTAGATTAAACAAACAGGTGAAGCAATCAGAAAACATAATAGCAAAAAAGGAAGGAGTCATTAAGCAGCAGAAGGAGAAAACATCTTACAAAATTGTCTACTGCTATTTGCAGTTATCTAACATTATAATTTCTAAATAACCATTATACCCACACTGCATTTTCCAACACCACCAAAATGTTGTCATTGTTGAGCATATATTTCAGTCAGGTGAAGCTAATTCCCTTCCAGTAAACATAACCCACCACCCACCACTGCCCTCAGAGAGCAGGAGAGGAAAATACAATAAAAAATGCTGTGAACTTACCGTGCTATCAAACTGTGCCTTGGTAGCTCCACACTTCAATGCAATAGCAATACCCTATTGATAACCAATATTAATATCACTAATGAATAGATAAAAGGAATTAAATACAGTAAAAGCACTGAACAATAAGCCCTAGAGTGTTGGGTGTTGAGCCAAAAACAGAACCCAATCCAAAAAGACTAGTCCATTAGGAGAGTACAACCTAAGGTTTAAGTACCACATCAAATAGCTTATCTTCCTCAACGTGAGATTCCTAACACAAAGGCTTAAACTTGTTTGACTTTGATACCTTTGTTGTTATTGACAACTTGACATGCTTGGTTAGTTTTGAAACTCAGTTTTAATCACGGATTATGAATGTGTTTCTAATTTTCGGTGTTTTTCTTTATCTTTCACCATATATACATGGTGTAATATAAAGTTATTCAGGAGTAGAGAATGTGGAAAAGAGAAAAAAAGAACTAAATAAAATATAATAATTTACACTTACGTTGTGTGATGACGTCTTACAAAACTGAATGCGTTTATGCAATTAATACTACTGCTAGACTTCTAAACCAAATTAATTAAGGAAATGTATCATGAAATTGGAAAATTGATGCCACTCTTGAGAGAATATCTAAGATATTCTATAATGAAATACTTTTCAGATACTGCAGCAACAACTGTGCACTAAAAGGAAAGTACGAAGGTTTCTTTCTAAACAATAGACAGTATGATGGAAACAAATACATCAAACTTGCATTTTATATCCGGCTATCAGGGTGAAACCATTAGAATACCTGTATAATTTCAGGTGCATCAGGTCCACACATCGAGGCTCCGAGAACCTTATCTGTCTCAGCATCAACAACAAGCTTCATAACAGTTTTTTCTTGTCGCCTATTTGGAAAATGTTATAATTATAGAAATAAGGAATTGATCCTATATAATAGAGAAATCTAGATTATATATAACACTTTTATTTATTCCCATATCATATATTTGTTATTGGAGGATATTAAATCTCCTCTATTTATTATATTGATTCCTTTTTTTCAGTATGTATAAAGCACTCATACTGTCGCAAAAAATATTCGGTTTCAGCTCAATGTTTTCTCTTTCTAGAGTTTAATAACAAATATAAGCAAATAATCCAGATAAGAAAGTTATGGTGCAACATACATAACTAATACTGGGTCCACCTAATAATTGAGAGTTAGTAGCTATAATGGAGGCTAACATAGATCCAGATTAACAGTAACATTTCGATTCTTCGAATCCAAAACAAAGATTTGTAATAGAGTAAATAAATAAAACAATGCTGAAAGGATTTAAAATATGCATAACAAACAATATTTTCTATAGAAACTATTGTTCTGATCCAAGTTGTCATGAATTATGCAAGTCATTGGTTTGAAATTGTTAGAATAGGTATTAAATATAGGTAGTAAGTATTTGTATTGGAAAACTGCCATATGTTGTACCTATCTCTGTACCTAGGACTCTAGTTCTTGTTTTCGATCTTTGCTCTTCCCTCTAGTCATTGTATCAGAATTCTATCAATATAAATATGAGAACATAATAGAGGTGTGGTTAAGCTCTCTGAAATATATTGTTGCTTTTATTTATCTTAAGTGAAATAAAGGTCAAGTGGGTTAAAATTCAAGTCACTACACTTACCCAGAGATGGTGTTTTTCATAGGATTGAAGCTCGATGTAAAAATCAACAGATCACCTTTGGTTTGCTCTATTGCCTGCTCCTCACTGAGACCAACTACAGAAAGTGGTGGAATGCTGCAGAACCATCAAAAGAAAGAAACAAAATGGTTAGAAATAAAATTGGGAAGGGAATATAGCATCATAAGTGAACATTCAAAATAGTTAACCACTCCAAGTTTTAAAATGCAAAAGAAACTACACCTAAACACTGCACATGCAATATTACTGTAGTCTGGCTTGTTTGTTTGCCCATTAAAAACTGTTTTCTGCAAAACAATTTTATGTTAAACAACAATGAATAAGAGCACCATTTTACCAATCAACAGCTGACTGGACCAACTCAGTCCAGATGATAAATATGTATGCTTATCCACAAACTATCTGAATACTTACTGCAAAGCATGATGCTTCCATCAAGGCCACCGGTGTAAGATTCATTCTGTTTGTGACATCACCCACAGCCCATATACTAGGTATGCTTGTGCGCGAATACTCATCCACCTAAACCACAAAGGAATGCAGAACGTTTAGAACTATGAGAGTCATAATCATTCTCTAGCTCTTAAGACAATTGTTCAACTCAATACCAGTCATCAACAAAAGCGTTTAAGATGATATAACCTTAGATATCAATTTATTTCAGACATCTATATTCCTACTCACGCAGTAATTGATAGGAGAATGCTTCATTAAACAAAGATTTTTCCTGTAAAATAGTACTTTCCTTGACCTATTCAAAGGCATGTAAACATACTACTGCTTTAACTTCTACTTGGAAGCGAATAGTTATAAAAAATCCATTATACTCGAAGCTCTATAATGACTCGGCAGACCAGTCAGAACTAACTAAATTATTTGCAGATTGGTATTCAAGTAGAAAAAGTCTTATGTTTGTATCTAGATAACCAGAGCCCAATATTTACTATTATAGAATCACAATGGATCCACCTACAATACAGATCCTGAAATGAGAACAACTGTTTCTTTTGTTAGACTTCAAGGAATCAAGTGATTAAAGGAGAGCTATGTCAACCTTTATTGCTCCAGCTCCGTCAACTTCAACACCTACAGCTTCTAAATTCAACCTCTTAGAATTAGGAGCCCTCCCTGCAGCAACAAAAAAAATAATTGAGAAGAATATCTTAAACCAAACATTGCATGAGATACTATGTTCTACCCCAACACCACCGCCCCCCCCCCCCACAAATAAAAAAAAAAACATAAATCTCAGCACATGATACATTACTTCCATGTAAAGTTTAAGAATGATGCTCCAGTTCTATGCCGACACTGTGGAAAAATTTATTAATCGTGTACCATTGATTTAATGACAAAGCACTTTGTAGTGTACTTTTGTTAAATTAAGTATTTGGTGGTGTCAATATTCTATAATCATTTGGTAAGTTTGTTGATACTTGATACCTTGAACCAGTTTGTTGATCCAGTTCTAAAGACACCACCAAATACTTAAATTAACAAAGATACTATTACAAAGTGCTTTGTCATTTAAAGCAACAGCAAATATAAGACAAGCCTATGGTGTTTAACTAGTGCTTTTGAATGTGCATTGTTTTTTGAATATTATGTTAAAATTCAAAATAAATAAATAAATACTCTTTGAATATTAAGTTAAAATTAAAATTCATGATGAATATATTTTTTAAATATATAAAAGTTTGGATTTAGTATGAATAATTGAAATCATGATACAAGGTTATTAAATATTGACAACTTTTAAGACAATCATAGACATTTAATTTAGACAGAGATAAAAGAGGATAGATTGAAAAAATAATCAGTTAAGAGAAGAAGATCAAGTATAATAATAAAGATAAAGGGTAGTTTGAGATGGCTGAAAGAAAACAAATTTAGCTAGTCACGGGAATAATGTATCAAATACATATCCAAGGGAGAGAGTATTGAGACGTCTATTTAAGAGACTCACTCTTAAATTGTGTATTCTGATCCTCTTAAAATACTAATAACTTTAGAAGTCTGTGCTATGTGTGTGTACACACATATATATGTATATATATCAACATGACTAGTCAAGGACAGGTTGGATTTCTCTCTGTTGGCCCATGTTTTTGTGGACTATTAAAACTATCATAGTGAGTTAGATTCAAAGACATTTTGATGGGTTGTCTCGTTATAATTTTTTTTAGTGAAATTCTTGTATTCTCTAGTTCCTATTAATTAGTTAGTTCTATTTCTTTACGCTTGAGTTGTAGCTTCAGAGAAGTACTAACATAGTTATCTTCATGACCTTGTACTTGAGTTTTCAGCATATCATTATTAATTTCTATGTTGAATTTTAGGTGTTGTGGTTCCAATTATCCCTAAGAGGTCACAAATAAGATGACTTTCCAGCTTGGAACATATGACATGTGCTCCCTAATTACGTATCATAAAAGGGTTAAATAAGTTTCTAATATTTTCAAAAATTGGTACCTCCAAAAAGTTTTCAATGTTTTTGATACTCAACATTTAATAAATATGCTAATTTGATCCAGATAGCTAATCTGTTTTCAAATTTACAGTGCTGTTAACATGCTAGCATATATCCAAATGCTTATTAAAGTTTTGGAGATACAAATTTCAATATAAGCCAATTTTGGAAGTATCAAAAACTTATTTAACCCCATTATAAATAGCATTCATATGTGGGCGTCTAAGGCGCAAAACATTTAGATATTTGTTCTCTATAGTATCCTTACCAGTGGCAAATAGTACAACATCTGCAATTAGCTCCTCGCCATGATCTGTCGTAACTTTAATGCCATTTTCTGTTCTGGTCAACTAAAAAAACGAAATTTGTTAAATTAGCTAAGCCCCCAGCTAAAAAAAGAAAAAGAAGTTATACAAATGTTAGTTGCAAACTCCAAAAGGAAATACCTGTGTCAAATTGGTCCTTGGGTGTAAATTAATTCCCCTGCCTTCAAGATTTCTTGCAACTACAGCTCTCATTTCATCATCAAAACCTCTGCAACAGAATATAATCCAGCAGGGAGTAATGTATACAGCAAACAGAAAAATTGATGCTGCAAAAACTACGGAAAAAATGCAACGTATTAATAGTGGGTGGTATAGCAAATGTTCTATAAATAGCCCTGTCTTCAACATTTCTTGAAACCACTACCACACATATATGAAACCGAATAAACTAGCACTTCCAACACTGAACGCAACAACGTTACAGAAATAAACAAAGTGGATTTTTTTGGATATTTTGCCAGCAATTACTGTGAAGGATAATATTTTCAGACTTCCAGAAATAAAAGACCAACTGGCTCACCCACATGAGAAGAAATACATGCTACCTTAAAGAGCTTTCCTGTATTTAACTTTATTAACCAAAAGGCTGGATAGCATTAAGTAGAAATACTGAAAGAAACTTTAAAATAAACTCACAAAAATTAGACATAAATTTAATGAGTGAGAGCATTTTACTCACGAAAGAATAAGTACATTTACAAGAACATACTGAAGTATCAAACTGTTTCCTGACTCTAATTTTTCCAATGGTACATTAACTCCCACAATTGTCAATGGCATATCATTAACCACTAACAATTTTCCTACAGATATAGGTCTCATAAAATCAGAGTGACTAGTCTCCATAAATTTCATATAGACAATTATGACTATTGAATTTTTAAATTCAAATACATGTTGGAGAGGAGACCTATGTATTATTAACGACCTGTGTTAAATTCCTATTGCAAAGACCAGTTCTAAGAAAACAACATACCCGTATGTTTCCTATTTTCAAAATCAGGAAATAAAACATACCTGTTTTATACGAGTAGTTTTGGATAATTGTTTTCAAAATTAATATCTCTTTAATTTTTAAAAACTAAAGTATCAGAACATCTCTAACTTGCCTTTGATTTTCTACTATCAATTTCCTATCACTCGTTCTTTCTTTTTACTTGTACATCTACTCCAAGTTCTACTCACTAAAAATTGTTTTATCAAACAGTTTTTACATACCAGAAAACAAAAGCAAAGTCAAATTGCTTTTTTCGCCTTCAAATTCATCTGCTATCCCAACAACCATAAACATATTCCGTTCCGATTAATGTATCACCATATCTTACTACTGCCACCATGTTGATATGGGCCATATAAAGATTCATGCTGAGAGTTTAGCATTCTCAAGAATGCAATATTCCCTTTGACAACTCACAAGAATTCTGACTAGGATTTTTCACATTTTTCAACTTGACAAAAATTAAAAGTTATGTATACTTAGTCTTTGTACATCAAAACCCAGAACTCAAATCCGTTAAGACCTAGTCTAATCTTAGACAGTTGAAGTATACTGGACAACTTTTACAATGTGTTTCGATGATAACAAAAAAGATTAAATTTTGAAGTAATAAAAGGTTAAATAAGATATGATCAAGTAATAAAATATACATTAGAATTAAAACAACTGAAGGTTAATATGACTTTCTATAGAAAAGACCAACAAACCATCTAGTGTCTATACAATCTATAAAAATCTTTCATCAACAGTCTTACCCAGCATCCAACGCTCTGTTATTGAAAATATTTTAATTTAAATTCATCTGAGACCAGTGCTAAAATAAACTGAATATTGGGCGATGATCAAAGTTATTTGCAATAAAACTACACCGTCTAAGATATCAAGATCACTAGATCTGTTTCAGAGATAAAAGAATGTGTCTGCAACAGGTACTTGTCTAAAGCCTATAAACGACAAACAACAATAACCATAAAACACAATTGTTCAAGCAAAAAAGAGTCTTCGTGAATCATCCAAACACTCATACAATAGTATAAGCTAGACCTTTTGTCAGACCTTGTGGCATTTGAGAAAAAACAATTGTAATATCCTCTACCTAGGAAAGTTTAAATCTCTAAATTGTATATCCTTTCTGAGAATAATTCCTATAGTTATCCTTCAAACGCCTTTGTTTGTAGCCAAGAGTGATAACTAAAGAATACCTATGAAAGTTGGAATTGGCTTAGTATTAAAGAATACTTGGTCTTCTAGCACTTGAGGGAAAACAATTGCAACATCCTTTACCCAATGATGTTACAATCTATCATGAGTGTTTCATAGTATATTGTCTCTACGAGAGTTGTTCCCATAGTTATCCTTCAAACACCTTTCTTTGTAGCCAGGAGTAGTAAAGAATACTCGTGAAAACCAAAAGTAGTTTAATGTAAATAAAACACTTAGTGTGCTTAATCTCAGGAGGAGATTAAAAGGGTTTGTCAAGAGTGATATTATGTACTCGTGTAACTCATAATTGACAAGGAAAAATAATTGTTGTAATCAATTTTATTATAATGGAACCCTTAATAGAGTCTTTTAAAGGACTGAATTATGGCGAATTAATATAAAAAGAGTTTTCTCTATTCTTCTATTATAAATCCTCGTAAATCTTTTGTAAATCTTTACACTAAAGTTTTGTGAAAACTGTTTTATTAAAAGTCTTCTGAAAGTATAGGCGCTCGTCTACCAATTGCTATCTATTTTCAAAGCATTTGCAAAAATGTATGTAAACTCTATTCAACCTCCCCCTTCTAGAGTTAACATGTTCATGTATCCAAGATTCTTCCTTGGAATGATGTCTATAAATAAAGCACGTGAATTATTGAATACAACATTTGAACGAATTTCTTGAAATATATTTATAGGAATAACTTGAAAAATCAAACACTAGTTGTAAAAAACCAAGGAAATGAATACGACAAAACATTCCACAATCCAAATCCCTAATTTTGAATAGGAAAAGGTAGTTCTTTCAAAAGTGTGTATACTATGAAATTACCTTTATGCATCTAACAGTACTACTATTGGACAGATGAAATGTTAGACATGAATTTCTGCAACAAAAGAGTTGTCTTATTTTTCGGTAATAATTATGATCAAAATATGTCACGGTTTAAACATTTTCCATCTATGACAAATTCTTATAGTTTTGTTCCCGTCCTTTCAGGTATCTTCCCTTCTTTCCATTTTTCCCTCTATCATTTTCTAATTCCTTATGATTTAGGAGCAAACCATAATTATTCAACTCAATTTAGTGTACATAGTTCTAATACAATATCATATGTTAAATAAATCTCGTTACACAAGGATGATGAAATTATAGTTGTCAGACCCCTCATAACCATACCAAACTGTCAATGTAGAATTTATCTTATTCAATCACATTATAATTAATTGAGTAAAGAGATATGATTTCATTACATTAAACAGGGAGATATATGATTTGATACTGATAGGATTAGGAAATATCTCACCAAATATTTCACATTATTAGATATTATTTTATATCTTATTATTGTATCTCTTGCTTAAAATAAGAATATTCGTGTGTATACAACACACAAATTCATTATATTCTCTTCTCAATTTCCTCCGTGACCTATTCTGACACTAATTCTTTCAACATTTGTATTACCAATATTAAGTAAAGACAACTCTTTTGTTTGCAAAGGTTTCAAATAATGCTGAGGTTAAGGAAAAAAAATGTTTCCAAATCAGTTAAATACATGTCTACATTGATTTGCTAATGTTAAAACTAAAGCAAACAAGGAGAAAAATACACATATCCAGAAGGCTCCATTATGACTACTAAAAACTTAAACACGAAAGAAGTATATCAAAGCCAAACCTTAGTGGAAGTTCCTTTCGGAAAACTAAATCAACTTCAGAACCCATCCCACGCCATATAGATGCAAATTCCACTGCAATATAACTGAAAAATAAAATATAAAGTAACCACCTGAGATACTAAGTAGTTAAACTAATAACACATAGAAAGATAGAGACACACCCTCCTCCAAGAACCACAGCTCTTTTAGGAAGATCCTCTAAACTTAGTGCCTCGTCTGATGTTATACCCAACTCCTGCACAATAAGACAACATCACTAGCATTACAAACATCCTAAAATTGTAAATGGCTACATTTTAATCAAGAATGTGAATGTCAATAATGTATAAGAAGCATTTCTAGGGAGTGAGTGAGGGATAGTGGAACAACTTAAAATCCATTAATCAAAAGTTTAAAAAAAAAATACAACTTTCCACGCAAATTTTTTCCCGCTAGTCAAGCATTCAAAGGAAATTACAAAGATAAATTTGGTGAAAAAGGGGAATTTTTTTGATGGGAGAGAGGGGATTGACAATATTTAATGATATTACCTGTTAAGCTATTATAGAAACTGATTCAACCATCGACCAAGTTACGTGTCCAAAAACAAAGAGCATTTGGCAATAACAATAATAAGAAATAGAGATGATAACAGAAAAACCAATCACAACGGGTGTTATTTATAACAAAAGATATCATCATTTAGGGTGCATTTGTTTCCTGCTATCGTCATTTATCTCTGTGAATATGAGGGCATGAATGAACATCCTCGTGTTTGTGAGTATGTTTACCTTAATCCCCAAAATTAAGGTATACAATATTTCCCTATTTAAATAATTAGATCTGAAGACTCCTTCTCAAGCTAGATCATATGTCACATGCACCAAACTTCTTACAAATACAATCTACACCCACGAGAGATTTAGTGAAGATACTTGCATGCTAGTCACTAGAGCTAACAAAATCAATGGTGATTTCTCTTGAGAGCACTTTTTCTCTCACAAAATGATAAATCATGTGTTGTGTATTATATCAATTTGAAGAGCAGTGCGATTATCACATGTCAGCTTGATTGTGATACAGGCCTACCATGAGTAAATAAGAAACGATTTTCCAGATCAAGGAACTAAGGTGTCAAGAGAGTGGAGATGGAATTAGTGACTGAAAATTTGTGGCTAACTGTATTGTCATGAAATTTGAGACAAAATTAGTAACTCAATCTCCATTACTTACTGACTTTTCCTTATTCGGCTAAATGAGCAAAGACATAGATGTGGCTTCTGGGAATGTCTTGTGCTCTCTCGAGCAAGCCATGACAACGGGCAAACTAAGTTATGTGCAAATTTCAAATTTAAGCGATAGTGATGCTTTTAATTGGGCTTAAGTATGTTTAAAAGAGGCCCAACCATGCTGAACTCTAACTAGGATTTAATTAGATATATTGGTGCCCTTACTTGTAGGCAACCGAACCTTTGCATAATTGAAATAAGCTTTGCCAAGAGAGAGTAGAACTCCTTTAGGCTTATGAGAGAGAACTATTGATTCTCATCGATGATTCATGATCATTGTGTTGGATCCTCATTGACTTATTAATCGTGCTTGATTGTAATGTCTTTCATCTTCAACCGTCTTCATTTTCATCTTCTTTGTGTTCTTAATGAAGGATTTGTGATTGCGGTAAACAATCCATTTTTGCGCAATATGTGGATTAGGTTGCATCTGATTCCCTTCGTATGTCCAATCTGTAATTGTTGGAGAAGTTGTCTAAGCCATGTAATTTTGGATGCAGCTGTTGACACAATTATTCAACTTCATTTGATCTAACAATTGTATCCTGCTGCTTTTCTCTTCTCCATGAGATCAAATTTCTAGGCACAAAACAAAGAATAAAACAAGGAGCCAACAAATGGAAGTGCTACTCTTACAGCTGGCCAAACATCTAAAAAGCAGGCAGTGACGGGATCTTCAAAAAAGAAGCTAGTAGTCCAAGAAAATGATGAGGATGATAAATCCCAAGAAGGGGCATGTTCAATTTTTGAAGAGTCCGAGGGATATGCTTTCACTTAATCAAAATAAAGAAGAGTACCCCACTGGGTGTTGAGGAAGAGGATTAGAGACTTTCTTTTATGTTTGCATTATGTTTTTATCATTTTGTTGTTTTGAACTCCTGGATGAGTTTGTTAGGTGTTTATGACCTTTTCTTGTTTTAAAATCATGAATGAGTTTGTTAGGAGTTGGTTATTGTGATGGATAAGAAGAGGATATGCTTCACTTCATGATAACAAAGAACAAAAGTATTATGTTGGGCATGAGGAACAGGCTAGAGACTATATTTTACTTTGTATTATGCTTTTATCATTTTGTTAGGAGTTGGTTATTGTGAACTCATGAAACTTCTCATGTTTTCTAGGAATGTAATCCATTGTTATTGCATATACTAATTGTTTAGTTTTTTTATTATAGTTTTTAGTTTTTTTTTAAATTATATCTATTTTTTAGTATTTAATTTGCTTTCTTCTTTAGTTTTTTAATTTATCTTTACTGATTTTAGATTTTATTTATATACACTTTTACATCCACCATTTGTCACCATGGTAATTATATCTATTTTTTAGTACTTTTACACATATTACATACTTTTTTGTCCACCATTTGTCACCATGACACCCACCATAAGTATATGATGGATTTTGGGCTCTCTTACTATCCACCAACAACAACAGTGATGATTACAAGTCCTGTTAACGCTAGTTTTCCTGGATTGAACTATAATATCCAAGTACTTGATCTAATTATTAAAATGAATAGATGTAAGGAATTAGAATTGTTTTATCACATTATCATTATTACACGCCATATAAATCTAACATCTTACAATTCAATCACTATTTCTTCTATTTTTCCTACCGTAATCTTCTTGTTGTAATTCTTAAAGATACATTTAAAATATTTACTCATAAAAGGAACAATCACGTCAGTAGGATCATTTTGCAATAATACTTCAAAAAAAGTAAATTCACCTGTCCTGGAATATTTGGACGTTGAGCCCTGCTACCAGTTGCAATCAATATGTGCTTAGCAGAATAGGAAAGTTTTGTGCCATCCAATTGTGTCACCTCAACCTCATTTGGACCAACTATCTTTCCCTCGCCTTCAAATAATTTAGCCCCGGCATTGGATAACAACCTCTTGTAAATTCCATTTAATCTGTTTATTTCATCTGTCTGCCGTTTGACAAAAACAAAACTATTAAACAGCCAACAACATACACAAAAACAACAACAAAGTTTTACCTTGCTAGGTGAGGTCCATTACATGGATCACAAAACACCATTCAACAAGGTTAAAAACTAATAAATAAGCTGTTTTCTGCTTCAGTATAAGCAAACAAGCAGGAGGACATGCACGTACAGTTTATAACAAAAAACATCCAGAAAATCGAAGACAATCCAAACTATACCTTAAGGGAGAGATACTAATTTGATTTTAAAAATCTAGAAGAAATATCAGTAGTTTATAAAAACATGAAAGTAAAATCTAGAAATACCTTCTTTTGCAAGAGCTTCTTCCAATTGAAGTCAACTTTCTCACTCAATTCCCACCCATAATTCCTGGCATCCTGTCAAAGAACAATCATACAATTTAGTAGAATGTATACTGATGATTATATGAGAAACACCAGTAATATTTTAATAATTATGAACCTGCATGAATAAAAAACATAAAAGGAAAACCAATACATGATCTGACAAATATAATATTATTTCTCATAACATATTTGATGAGAATTGAATCAATCCTAATGTAACTACATCACATTAGATCTGATAACATATAAATCTAACACTTACTAAAAGCTTAGACGAGGCACATATACTCAAATTTTAATGTAAGAGGGATGCCCTGGGATAAGCTTTCTAAACAAAACTTGAATCTGAACTTGTTAGGGAAGAAAGCATGTAATTTATTCAGCTACAACACACACATATAAGTATATGTTATGTGTGTATGTGTGTTTGTGTAACTAAAGTAAAAAAAAAAAAAAAAGTACATTGAGATAGCAGGAGTGCAGACTGTTGCACCTGCCCAAACAGGTATAGCAGAAAATGAAAAAGACTGGCCATTACAAGACACATAACATAAATACATATATTTATGTAGCCCTCCCCCTAAAGCTGTAGCATATAAATTGTATACTCCAAATTTGGAAAATATAAATTAAATTCGAGATCCCTAGGATGTAGTCAAAATATCATCAAGTTAATTATTTGAGCTGACAAACTCAGTAGTAATCTCCTTGTGCAGTAGCTTCTCTCTCACAAAATGGCATGTTATCTCATGAAACATTGGATTAGAGGTAATGTGAAGAGCTGCCTGATTATCACTATACAATTTCACTGGCTGAATTTCATAGAACTATAGTTCTTAAAGGAGTTATTTGATCCACACCAACAGTCATAGCCTTATTTTTTTGCATAAGACCGAGCAACATTATTTTTTTTTGTTATTTCTGCTTATTTACCAAAATTTATCCAACTATGATAACAAATTTCAATGTAATAATTGAGAAACCCTTTTCCTAAGCTTAACAAACAGGCCTTAAATTATTCCTTTTATGAAAGAAAAAATCTACTTCAGGAAATTGTTTCAATTGGAGGAAACAGTGTATTGCAAAGGTCAAAAAGTAAAATGGTGTTGAAAGGTCTAGTGCTTATGTAGAGCACAAGGTTATGGCTACAGGGAGCGAAAATTACAACAATCTGTAATATACCCAATAACTAATTCATGTTAACAGCAATTGTTTTAAGAACAAATCCTTACCTCGAGTTCACCTCCATAAGATGCTCCATAGACCAAAATCTTTTTGGGAACACAACCACGAATAACACACCTTCAAAATAAAATAAAAAAGTTTAAGCATTTCATTAACTACAATACTTGAAGGAATACCATTGGACGTTGAGAAGAGAGCTAAAGGATGAAATACAGGATCTAGAGCAAAAGTGGCTCTATTACGCAACTATCTTTTTCTAGTAAGTTCACTATATTACAATGTTAATTTGAACCTAACTCAACATCACCCAACCAACTTGTGAGGTGAGGGTTGTTGTCCCCACTTGTATATCCTTTTCAAACAGTATCTCCAGCCGAGCTGTGACTTATGTTTTTTCAATACATCCTCCTCACACCCAACACTATTAGGCTTGGTGTGTGGATAACCCTTTCTAAAGGATCTAATATAGCCTTTAATATCATATTAGAATGTGAATTTAAGTCTAACTTAATCCTACAAAACTAGTTTGAGAGATAGGGGCTATCCTCGCTTACATTCTTTTTAGGGTCTATATCTAGCCAATTTGTGACTTGGGCTTTTCCCTACTCCACAGTTTAATTAAAATATTCAGCAAAAACAAGAAATTTATATGTACTAATAATTTGTTGTGATTTAATAAAAAGGCAACGAGTGCATAATGTTCATGAAAATGCAAACCAGCATACCACACAGAAATAATACAGAAGTTGAAGAAACGAGACTTTGAATTGTTGATATATCATAAAAATCTTGAAGTTACAGCATAAAAAGAGAGTCAGGGTATGCTTCCCAAGAATGTGTATGACTATTCAACCTACCATCCAATACAACATCCCCCTACATCAAGTTAGCAACATGGACCAATCAATACCATTATGCTGTATTAAAAAACAAAAATTGCTATAGAATCATTTAAAGCAAGATTTTTCTTTTATGTTTTTCCAAATTCATCTAGAGAAGACCTTTTGATCCAAAAACCAAATGCTGTTCATTGCACTTTGCAGTCAGTTGGACAAAGTGACATGGCATAAATAACTAGCTACATAATTTCATTTCCCAATTTTCAGTGATTTTGCAAGTGGTAAAAATGAGTTCATAACATTCTTGCTCATTATATGTTCTAAAGCTCACAAGTCATAATTTACATCCTATCAAGTATCATAAGTCCTTAAACCAAATTGAAAAAAAGGCTCCCTATCATGAAAAGAATTGAATGAAATACTGACATCAGTTTGGTTGTATAGAAATCGAGTCATCATAAATGGTTTCCTATTAGGTGAAAGTAAATGAATGCTTTTGTTATCTAATATGCACCTTCTTGCAAGGTTCAGGGATGGTTTCGTTATCTAACATTCAAGATATTTCCCCAAAGTTAATTTCATCGGACTGAGAGAGTGGAGACAATCAAAAGTAAAAGAGAACCACAACGGTAAGATGGACTGGGTTTAGCTAGAGTTGGAGAAGGGTACTGCTACATGGAACAATATAGCTGTAAGTTAAGGAAGAAAATACCCGCTAAATAGATCAAATTGTAGAAGATCTAAAATGATATTCTATGTCTTTTCCCTTACTAACTTATGTAGCTGAGCCAATATTATGATTTATATAGTACAGTGTTATCAGTGACAGATGGCAGGATATGGTGGATTGGAAGGCCAAATTTCCACCATATAAACATGCCATCACGGCTGTGGTGCCATCATAGCAGTCCACTCTTCAAAAATTGCCTATGGAGGCATAAAATCCACCGTAAGATTTTGCTATGGCACCACACTTAAATGCTAATACAATCTTCACAGTCAAGGAGAAAAACTCAACAAGCACACAAATTTGTTTAGCAGACCAGGGAACAAAATTTTATTCAATAAAAATTCAAATGAGACAAATCTCTTGAAAAGCTACAATGAGTAGAATAAGAAGATATATAAGTACAGTGTGAATGATCTGGCAAAAGGCAAATCAATATGCACATTACCTAAAGATTTGACAGAGTCACATCATATTAGAATTTATTTAAATAGAAAAAATGAGGCATCTGATTCCTGTAACATACTTGCAAGCAACTGTTAACATAAGCACAGCATTTAACATGCTTGGGAACAAATGTTTCATAAGAACTACAACAACCCAGCATTTAACATGCTATGGCACCATACTTAAATGCTAATACAATCTTCACAATCAAGGAGAAATACTGAACAAGTAAGCACACACAAATTTGTTTAGCAAACCAGGGAACAAAATTTTATTCAATAAAAATTTAAATGAGAAAAATCTCCTGAAAAGCTACAATGAGTAGAATAATAAGATATATAAATATAATGTGAATGTTTGATCTGGTAAAATGCAAATCAATATGCACATTACCTAAAGATTTGACAGCGACATCAAATTAGAATTTACCGTAACAAATCTGCACGCAGCTGTTAACATAAGCACAGCATTTAACATGCTTGGGAACAAATGTTTCAATGAACTACAACAACCCAGCCATTATCTTAATACCAATCACACAAAAATTGGTAAACAAAAAAGCGTAAATTGTATGGAGAATTTGAAACCCCATATCGAAGTGGAGAGTTATCTTCAAGCATACATTACTTGTCTTTGCCCACAGTGTCATTAACAAGGGATGTCCCCGTCATATAAAAAGGAAAAAGAAAGAGAGAAAAGTGACGGAAGAAAATAATCTATAGAAAGGAAAGAGATGTCAAATTTATGACTTACGTTCCACCAACTCCTCCAATTGTTTCTGAGCTAATGGTATGAAACGGAAGCTCACAAATCCCCACCTTCAGACACAGATTGCAGAATATTATACATAAGGCAACAAATACACCAGTAATATACGTAAGAGAATAACACAGGCTTAGCTAAGTTATCAAGAAAAGTGAGTCCTTCCGTACTATTTGTAATTAGCATTAAAATATACACAACTCGTGCTTTAATAGGATTAAGATTTCGAAAAGGATCTTGAGAAGTTGTGCAAACATTTTAAAAATCTCATTACTCTCCAAAAATCGAGAAAAGCTACAATAACTCAGATCCTCAAAAGCAAAGCTATTTACACAGATTAAACATATTTAACAATACAATTACAAATCATCATGAGCTAACTATTTAGCACCAACACAGTTACAAACCTTAGCTCCGTAATTGGATGAAAATCTAGCAGCACGAACGCCACCACTTCCAGCCCCAATAATAAACAAGTCGAAGTCAAAATTCGTCCCTTGTTCAACACCTGGAACCAATTCAGCTTCACCGTCGATAAGCATCTTCCTAGCCATTGCAATCGAACAATCTAAACTAAATCTACATCAACAACATCACAACCGCGAAAAGTCAAATCAGGTCAGAAATCAAACACTGAAAGCACTGTTCATTAGCAGAACAAAAAGCAAAAAAAATGTAAAATCCAGCATGCAACCAACAACAAAACAATCAACACAGAAACACCGAGATCATTACATTAGCCAGTTCACACAGCAAAAAATGACGAAATAACTGACAAAAGAAGAACAGACCAAAAAATTGTTGCAGTATTCAGTGAATTCTGGGATTTCTTTCCTCTATTTTGTTTTCGAGAAAATGAAACGACGGAAAATTACCTGCGTCGTCGTTTTCGTAATAGGAGTACTTAGGTTTGTGAATGTGGGAATGAAGAAACCAATCACACCACCATTATGAAGAGAGTATTTATACTAGAGAGAAAGAAAGAAAATTTGCATTGGCATCTGTGTATGACATGTGAGATGATGCAGTAATAGCTTGAAGTACAAATGGATTCTTCTAAATTCCTTTTTTTATTTAATTTAATTTTCGTCTCCAACACGAAACCCTTCCATTTCTCCGGACAAAATAGTTGTTCTGTAGGAAGTTTTTTTTTTTTTTTTTTTGGAATTTTTTTTTTTTTTTTTTCTCATATTATTATTGAAAATAAATATTTAATTGATGTAAAATCATTGTTTTTATACTAAAATTATGTAATTTAATTTTTGAAAAAAATTACCTATCTCAGAATTGCTAAGAAGCAGCATTTCCTTGGGTAAGATGAATGGTTTTTATATAATTAAATGATAGTATTTTTAGTTTGTAAATTATTTATAATTACATTTATCACAATTAAATATATTTAACATAATAATATGTTTTTAAAATTAAAAGACCTACTTATAAAAAAAAATTTAAGTTTAAAATGAATATTTTCAATTGTGATATAAGAGTGCTTTTTTTATCATTTTATAAAAATAGAAACAATAAAAGATGATAAATTAAAGTAGAAGTTTATATAAGTTTTAATTTCTGTAATGTGATTGGTTTTAATTTTTGTAAAAAAGAATTGTTAGTTTTAAATATCTTACATTTTTTTTAATACCCTTTTATGTTTTTTTATCCTTACTTATAGTTATTTTAGTGTTTAAAATGAAAAACATTGATTAAATAATAAAGAATATTTTAAATTAAGATAACTAGATTATTTTTAGTGTAAAATTCAATTAAGTGATGTTTTTATTTTCTTTTATAAA
>Ga0209489_100468_pt1 | contig 75553 bp, 35 predicted proteins | sample SiratrowhiteBW_FD_187527 | JGI IMG/M metagenome (GOLD analysis project Ga0209489, IMG submission 187527) | Root nodule microbial communities of legume samples collected from California, USA - Siratro white BW (SPAdes) (version 2) | ecosystem: Host-associated > Plants > Roots > Nodule | place...
AAAAAAAAAAAAACAGAAAGTGTAAATTTGGGTGAAGATGGTGAATGCAAGCAAATGATTGGGTAATGATGAACAGGAAGCACATGAAATTCTGGGTGGGAGATGACACATGACTGACATTTTCATGTGGTGAAAACGTGTGACCATGTTGGGTGTACATTGAAAACTATAATTTTTTTTTTTTTTTATCATATCCACCTTCTTTTATTTGTTATTTAAAATGGTATGTAGTTTATTTGAGGAAAAAATTTCATTGAATAAATTTTCGTTATAAAGGCTTTTTATTTAACTAAACTACTCTTATAACTACATTACGTAATTACTTTCAGTAGTTATTTACCGGTTTATTCTTCAAAATACTGCTCTAAAGTAACTATTTTTTATTGTATTTTTAACATTAAAATTTGCATTAATTGATTCAAAATCAAGAAATATAAAAAATAATATTTTTAAGATTAAAGTATATAATAAATCTAACGCGATGTAACATCTTATTATTTACATTCACAAACATTCAATACATTTCATTACTTTAATTTTCATAAAAATAAAATTACAATCTCTATCATGCAATTTTTTATAAAGACAAACTTTTACTCCCTAAAATATATTTTAGTTTTTCAAAATTAAAAAATATATTTTAAGTCTAAAAACTAATGTTAAAACATTAAATAATTTTAACCTTAAATCTTAATCTTTGTGTCTAAAATTCTGAACTTTAAACAAATCCTTTTGATATTTCAAGTTTTGTGTACAGGGATTAACATCATTTCTTTTATTTAGAGTGAATGAATTTTTTAAAAAGTTGAGAAAGATAAATATTTTAAAAATTATAAATAAATCTTGTACATACTAAGTTACAATTAATATGTATTTTTAGTTTAATTTTAATGTATACTTATATTTTTAATTAATAAAAAATATAATTATTTCCCTAATTTCTTGAGAGAAAAATATTTTCAGGATAATGTTTATTTTTTCTTAAATCTTTTATAGACATTTTTTATTTTTGTTATAGTTTTACATGAGGAACTATAAAAAAATTATAGTGGGTGTTACAAAAACTAAAATAGATTAACATATACCATCTTTATTTAAACAAGACTTTTTCACTTGTCAAAAAATAAGATCAAGAACTTGTATCGATTTTGATCATATTTTCATTTAAGTGACGTTTTATTTAATTAAGTAATTATGTTATTTGTTAAAAAACAAAGTCACTGTTTAAGTGAAAATATGGTAAAAAATAACATCTTAATTTATTTTTCTTCCAGCACGTGTCATTTATGCGGCACATTTTGATAGGAAATTCCATATTTAATTGAACTAATATATATATATATATATATGGATTAATAAGATTTACTTAATGATTATACAATTTAGATAATTATGATAATATCTATAAATGATATACATGTATGATATGAAATGTATATACTTAAAGTTATAAATCTATGATGATATATGGACGTATCGAGTGTGTATATTAAATAGTAAAACTTATATTATACTAATTTTATGACTTTATTTATTATTTAATTAATGCACAAAGATTAAACTCTTAGCATGAAAAACTCATGGAAAGTTTATTGTACAATTTTTTAACAAAATAAATTTTGAATATTAAATATAGTAAACTTATCCTAACTCATATAATTGAAGTTTGCAAAAGAAAATATTATAATATTAAGACGTTAATATTTAGCCTAAAATATTTAATAAAAGGTTTTACAAATATATTATTATCAATGATTGAATTGGTTGAAATGTTGAGATAGTCATAAATGTCTTAAACTTCATTTAAAGTACAAAAGATTAAATCTTAAATATTATAAGAAACTGAGAGAGCTCATGTTACATATAACAGAAAAAAATCAAATATTAAATATCTTAAACTTATTTTAACTTATTTAGTCAAAGGTATTAAAATTAAGTCAAATACCATTTTTTAATATGACAAAATCAATGCAAATATTGTAAAATATATTAATAAATACTTCTCAATAAATATTTATTTTATGTAAATTTTTGTCATTTCTATATATTATTAATGATTCGATCGTTGAAATACTAATGTTAGAAATTGTGTATTTAGATTCTTATATACATTTTTGTTTTCATAACTTATCTTTGTGTTTATTGTTGGCTTCAAACGTATTATAATTATATTTATCTAGATATGGGAGTTAACCTTAAAAAGGTAGCGAATTTTAGAAATAATTAATTTCACAACTACATTTACGAATTTTGCTTCTTTTGGAATTATTATATACATACGTTTTATAACCAAATTTCTATTCTAAACTTTATATTAAGTATATATACGAGTCATATATATATATATATATATATTACAGAAACCACTGTTTTTAACAGCACAATAATTCAAACTTATTTGCTAGTTGTGGAATTTGTTTGAGCTGTAGGAGTAAATTATGTTTACGAATACCTTGTATGATAATAGGTATCTTTTTTAACTTGTTTTGGAAAAAGAAAATCTTGATTTAGTAAAATAATTACTTATCAATAACTTAAATGTCTTTAGATAAACTTATTGAAAATGACACAATAAGACAAAAAGTAAAAAAATTGCTTTTATACAAAATATTTGGAGTTGCTTGTTAAAAAAAATAGCTACATATAAGAAAGTTAAAAAAATACTCAGAATTGTTTGACGATATTTTTTCGGAATTTCTTTTCATAGAGATATTGTAGTAAGAACTTACCTCTCTACATAGTTATGTTTTTTCTCTTCTAATTAAAAAAATATTTTTGTATGATGGCAAAAAGAAATAGATCAGTTAAGTAACACTTATATACAGTTAGTTTAAGCATGTTCAAGTTATTTACGGGGCTTGAGGAGTAAGAGTCACTTTGAATTTCAATTTTAACATAGAAATCAGCTTTCAATTTTTATTTAACATATTTAATAATATTTAGAACTTAATTAAAATCAAATTTCACCTTAAACTGTAATTAACCTATTTTTTATAAATTTTAATTTGTATGTGTGTGGGAGGAAAAGAGGGTGAGTTGGCGAATGAAAATGAAGCGACGGTGGCGCTCTTTGTGGGGTCGCTGTGTATGGCCGACGCCATAAAAGTCGGGATGGGATGTCCCTACTTCCAATCGGTCAACGCGTTTTACTACATTACTAACATTTATTTTGCTTTTATACAAAAATAAATAAATATTAATCACTCTTAATTATAACCATTAAAACTTTATCTTGTTATTCAATCAGATTTTAAATTTATTCTGATAATATGTAGTAATATATGTATCGAAACTATTCGTTTCTTAAATCACTATTTTTTTAATAATATCCTTCTTTTCTTCGTTATTAATGAAGATCAACCAATAAGTTTAATATATATATAACAAATTTTCTGGTTAAAGAATCATAATATACTATTTTGTCATCCAAAAATGTCAGTTTCCACTTTTAAGCAAAAATGTTGTAGTTTAAAAATAATTTAAAAAGATTGTCAGTGTATTAAACACTCTGTGCTAATTAAGAAAAAATACTATAAAAGTGTTGATTATATTTTAAAAAAAATACTCAATATCTATTATAACTAATGAAACATGCTACTTTTTTTTACTAATATCTTAAAGTATTCATTATAATAATTCAAAATATAAATGTTTCGTTATTGTGCTAAGAATATAAAGAAATTCATATTTTAATTAATGAATTACACGAGAAATTATTATTGTTTGGAATCTCAGGTATTTTATTTATTAAAAAGCTTTGCTGTCATTGTCTGCCAACAGTGTCAATTTTGAAAACTGATTTATATTTGAAGATGATATTTTGAAAGTAAGTTAAAGACAGGACTTTAATTTTATGCATAGTCATAGTAAAATAAGGTTGTTTTACAGTGTTAATTAGTAAAAATGATAATATTTATGATATTTTGGTAATGACTATAAAAATAATAAATGTATTATATGTAAACATTTTATTGAATTATCTCATATAATTTGTTTTTGTTTAATCTGTAAAATAAATTATTTGAATAAAAATTAGTTTTGTTTTTTTTTCCAAAACCGTTTACCGGTACATGAATGACTCTTTGACTATTAACTGAACATTCATTAATTCATTTACGGTGGTGGGTCACTGGTCAGTGACCTTAATTTGGAACAGTTCTTTCTTTCCTGTATAGCTTAGCCTTATTGATAAGCCTGAAATATCTTATAATAACTTTTCATTTATTTTAATAAACTCCGTATATTGCCTTTCAAAATCATTTACAGATATGAAACTTATATTTTACCACTTGACTTAAGAAAAATAATAATAGAATTTTTTAATGATGTATATGAAAACAATTTGTGGTTCATGTTTACCGTTACATTTTTTAGATTATTAATTTAATGTTAAGTTTACTTACTATTATTATTATTATTTTAATTATTCAATTATTTATTTTACTTTTAATAAAATATTTATCTATCGTAAAGCGATAATTATTTTAAATTGTGATAAAGAATAAATTATTATATAATATTATTTGAAAATTTATTTATATTAAAATTTAGATTATAAACAAGTTAAATAAACCAATATATATATATTCATAATTTAAAAATATGCAACTTATCTAATATTACAATTTAATTCAATAATTAAATATATTTTTATTTGTTATTTAATAACTTTCAACTAGTTATCATACATTTTAACTTAAGTTCTCAATTCGTAGTTAATTTTTTGGTTAGTACTTAAATTTTCAACTAACTTTATTAAATATAGTCTAAAATTTACAAAAAAATATTAGAATACTAAAACTAGGAACAAAAAACTTAGAGTTTTTCGTATTTCATCGAATATTATAATTCTTAAATCAATACTTTTTTTAGTATTTTAATCTCTTATTTATTACGTTAATATTTTAACATATTTTTTTTATTTTCAATAAGAGTAAATGGAATGATGTTAACAAGTTTTTATGCATAGCTTGAATATTTTTCAAAGTAGGTATAATATACACGAAATAGAATAATATATAATTTTATTCTTATTCATGACGAAGTTACATATTTTATAAAGAAGAAATTACATATGTAACAACATATTTTAGAACAATGATATAATTACTTATCATAATAAATATTATCTTTACTTATACATGAATAGATAAAAGAGATACGATTTTAAATTAAAATAAAAGTAGACTAAGATTGCAAAAATTTCAAATTGATTTTACCAATAAATTTAAATTGAGACTGACAACAGTGTTTGAAAAAAAAAATACAAAACAAGATATTTAATGGTCAGAAAGCTATATAATTTGGTAAAGAAAAAGTTTCCCAGTAACACTTCTATTCAAGATCAAGTCATTAATTCTACAAAACACTACCATAAATAATCACATTGTAGTACCAGTGTTTTTGCCATTTGAGTTATATGGTTGAGATTGAGTGTTTGTTAACATGTCAGAGGGAATCTGGATATAAATAATTTCAAAATGAAATGAAAATCCGTGGTAATTTTGTGGAAGTGAGAATTTCTCTCAACATTTAAACAATAATATTTGTAATATTATTTATTAACGAGTAAAATAGATATATTAAATGTGTATATTAGTTAGATATTTTTATAAATTAAAAATAATTAGTAATGTCATTTTAAACATTTAAGATTATAAATATATAAGAATTATAATTTCATAAGAGTTCCTAGAAACTTTTAAGAGAAAATCTTTCATAATAAATTTAAACATAGCAAAAATCATGTATAATTATTGTACCTTGTTTCCATTTTAAAAGTACAACTTTGGAGAAAAGATTTACACATAACCTAACAGATATACATGGGGCTGGATTCCTATTGGCATTGCTAGATTAATTAATAATTAAGTGGTTCTTGGGCGAGTGAAAGTAAGAAAGAAAGTGTTAATTTAAAAAAAAAAAAAGAAAAAAAAAAAAAGAAAAATAAAAAAAAAAAAAAAAAAAAAAAAAAAAAGAAGAAGAGAAGGTAGCTTGTGAAAACGACAAAGGAGATTGAGGAATGAAGAGAAAGGAGTCCCTGTCCTGTCCCCTACAGCATCGGCGTTGCAAGAGATCCCATTCCAAATACCAATTCCAAATTTCCAATCTCAATTCTCAGTTTCACAACTCAAATCAAAAACCAAACCAAAAGGGTACTCACTAATTCACTGGATTCAAGCTGGTTTTCCTTCATCTTCTTCATGTTCATTGATTAGATCCCATCCCACCCCAATTTTTTAATGTTTTTTTTCTCACTCTCCCACGTGCACTTTCTTCTCTCCCGCTCTAAATAATTCTTCATTCACACCCATCTCTCTCTTTCTCTATATATATGCATATATTACACATTATTGTATGTGTGTGTGGAAAAAGAACCGTTTTTTTCAGTGAAAGAGACCACCTTTATATAACCCTTTTTTGATCAGAGTGTAGAATGGTGTTGTGATTCTACAAGGGTCTTGCATGCCCCCTTCGAGTTTCAAGTTTCAAGTTTGAACCCCCTTTCTTCCATTCGTAACCATAATAAAAGGTAACATCTTTGGCTGAGTAGAGGGATTTGATTATGGAAAAGTATGAGGCTGTCAAGGATTTGGGAGCTGGGAATTTCGGGGTGGCCAGGCTCATGAGGAACAAGGAGACCAAGGAGCTTGTTGCCATGAAATACATCGAACGTGGTCAAAAGGTTTCTTTCTTTCATTCTTTCTTCTTTTTCTTTCTTTTAAAAAAAGTATAATTGAATTTTATATTTTGTTTTTTCATTCCTCAATCTTCAGATTTGTTATTGCTGTCACGTTTTGCATGTGAAATGATGATAAATGAAGGGCTTGTGAGGTTGGAGTTCTGATTTGTGAAAAGTGAAAAATCTAGGAAAGGTGTTACATGTTTTTTTGTCACAATTTCTTTACGCGTGATTGAAAGAAATGTAGGAGGAGATGGAAAATACAATTATTAACTATTTTGTTTCTTAATGTGGAGTAGCTCTTTCCCCGAGATAGTTGATTGTGATTACTGATTATAATTATGAACTGATTTTTTTTTTCACTAAATCTTTGAGTTGGCAAATCCAACCATGGCTTGTATTCTTCTGTAAAACCAAGCAGACTAGATGGAGAACCACACATTCTTTTATTTGTTTCTTGTTTTTCTTTTTTGTATATGAAATTGAAAAGCTATTGTTCTGGCTTCTAAAAGTTTTATTCACCCCTCTTGCAATTTCAGATTGACGAGAATGTGGCAAGAGAGATTATCAACCACAGATCCCTTCGGCACCCCAATATAATTCGCTTCAAGGAGGCAAGGAGCTCTTAACATGTTGGATTACTTGGGATTGAGTACTTTTCTTTATTAAGTTATTTACTCATTTAAATCACATAATGGTTTTGTAGGTGGTTTTGACCCCCACTCATTTAGCCATAGTGATGGAGTATGCAGCTGGAGGAGAGCTCTTTGAGAGGATATGCAATGCTGGCAGGTTCAGTGAAGATGAGGTTGATAACTTCCTCTTGGGATTTCCTTCACACCCTTTGTGCCTGTACTTGTATCCATGTCTCATTTATTTTCCCCTTTGATTGTGCAGGCTAGATATTTCTTTCAGCAGCTTATTTCTGGTGTGCACTACTGTCATGCCATGGTATAAGAATTCTCAAGTTCTTAAAAAATTATTGAACTTTCTGCACTCAGAAATATATTGAGAATCTATGATTTTACTCCTTTTTTTTGCAGCAAATTTGCCACAGAGATTTGAAGTTGGAAAACACACTTTTAGATGGAAGCCCTGCACCCCGCTTGAAAATTTGTGACTTTGGCTATTCCAAGGTACTAGAATAATTAACACCTGTTTCAAAGTTCTAATAACATGCGCGTTAGCCTTCATAAATCTGAACGTTTCTGATTTTTGGTTTAGTCATCCCTGCTTCATTCACGACCCAAATCAACTGTTGGAACTCCAGCTTATATAGCACCAGAGGTTCTTTCTAGGAGGGAGTATGATGGCAAGGTATGTAATCTACAGTGTCGTATAATTGGTTCTTTATAGTTCCCTACATATTTGTATGTGTGTCTGTGTTGTAGGATGTTAACTTCATCTTTCTGCCTGATGCATATCAGTCATTGGTTCTATTTGAATAGGGAGAGTGGAGATTTCTTTTCATTTCTTCTTACACCTTACCTATCCCTGATTTTGTAGCTTTGTTCCTTTGATCATGCTACCTGGAAAAGTTTTTATATGTATCTATTATAACCAATATACTAATGAATATATTTAATGTTCTGTTCTAAAAATTGTTTTAGTTGGCTGATGTATGGTCATGTGGTGTGACTCTTTATGTCATGCTGGTTGGAGCTTATCCTTTTGAAGATCAAGATGACCCTAGGAATTTTAGGAAAACAATTCAGGTATAATACCATCACTTTTAATACTGATTCTGATACTCATTCATGTTATATTCTCATTATCTTCTCATTATCTTACCCATATTTCCTATCCTCTTGTGCAGCGAATAATGGCTGTTCAATACAAGATCCCTGATTATGTTCACATATCTCAAGACTGCAGACACCTCCTTTCTCGTATATTTGTAGCAAATCCATTAAGGGTATGTTAAAATTTTCAAGTAACTTACGTTTTCTTCCTACATTTCAATTTGGACAAACTATCGTTTGTGTTTACATCATATATGCACCCTTCGTATCTCTACTATATTCCTGAATTACACTTATGTTATTTTGTTGACTTTGTAATTCTTTACTCATCATCTGCTACCCTCTTGTTTAGTTGATTGGTAAAGATAAAAATGTTCCATTTTCGCTTTTGTTAATCTAGAACTTGAATTTGGTGTTCTTTTCTCTCCTCCGCACTGCTTTCCATATTGTTTTGCTTAGGTTTATATCAGAGATCTGGGACATGCAAAATTGAGACTTGTACAATTTGAACAGAAATGTTATCATATTTTATGAAGAACAAATGGTATTTTCTTTTCGAAATTTTGGTGCCATGTACTGACTCCGGAGAATGACTTTGCTGACTATGGTTGTAAAAGTTTAACATGATTTTTAGAATTTACCTATATTCTACTCAGTCCTTATTAATTAAATTATTTGTATGGTTTTTACATCTATGGATATCCCTATTTTTGATTCAGCTAATGTTGTCTTCACTTCATTCACCAGCTTTGATATGCTTTTTACAAAAGACAATATTTGATATGCTTTTGAATGTACACTTGACTAAATTTAATATTACGAGTCAATATCTAGTTTACATCAAGCTAACTGCCACACCTGGTTCTCTCTATTGTTTGCAGAGAATCTCCCTTAAGGAAATTAAGAACCACCCATGGTTTTTAAAGAATCTTCCAAGAGAGCTAACTGAATCAGCTCAAGCTGTCTATTACCAGAGAGGCAACCCAAGCTTTTCTGTTCAAAGTGTGGAGGAGATAATGAAAATTGTGGGAGAAGCAAGGGACCCTCCTCCAGTATCTAGGCCTGTCAAAGGTTTTGGCTGGGAAGGTGAAGAAGAGGAAGGGGAAGAAGATGTGGAGGAAGAGGAGGATGAAGAAGATGAGTATGACAAAAGGGTCAAAGAAGTTCATGCAAGCGGAGAATTTCAGATCAGTTAAGCAGTACAATTCTTGTGTTCTTGGTTAAACTATTATTTTTTTTTTATGCTAGAAGTCACCTATTTTTATGTGTACTATAATTTATAATAACTTCTATAAACCAGCGAGGCAGTCTAACTTGCTGCACTGTCCATGTAATGTATTAGTATAACCTGTATCACCTTGGAAACCGTGTATGAGAACAGTAGTTGTCTGATAACTTTTAAATTTCTCATCCAGCTAGTTAAATTTAAAACGCTTTTAAACAATGACCTCAACCATGATTGTGCATTAAGTTCTTATACATGGTTTTGGCTTGCTTTGAGAGTCGTATATCACAGAAAGTGGATGAACTTGCTCAAGTCAGAAAATGATTTTGACCATATACTCATAGTAGATGGTCAAAATTAGTTTTTTTCAGAACAATTACCACTGGACTAAACTTTATAATGTCATTAATAAAGCTCTAAGTTAAATCTCAGTCAAGTTTTAAGAGTATTATTCTAAATACTTTAAAATTTTCCAAATAATGTAAGGGTTGTAACCAAAATGTTTCCCTCCTCACCTGGGTCCTTTTTGAGGTGCACTAGGTGTTGATTCTGAACACTGAAGGAGATGGCATAAATATCTGCTGAGATATTTCAACATCCCAATTATTGAGTGAACCAACATAGTGATGACACATGGGAAAGTAGGCGTGCTTACAAGTGTTTGTAAGACTTTATTGTGCATATTACAGATTTTGTAGGATTGTGCTGTGGTGATAACATTATAAGACATCCAAAAATGTCTCTTTTTTAAGTGTTGAATATGGTTTTGGCCATTTACATGGATGTATAAACAAGTGTGAAGGTTATTGAGATTTTTAAGTTGAGAATTTACTGTTTTTGACTCCTATAATAAGAATCTCACATGATTCCTCATCCCAAGTAAATCTTTAGACCATTTCTGAATTTCATGCTGAGTTGGAGTTAACTTGCATGATTCTAAATAATTACTATGGAGACGTTTTAATAAAAGAAGTTTTGTCTACTGAGCCTGGATTTGTGTGAGGTGTCTTAATTACATCGAAGCTGGGGCTAAATAAGGCTAAAGGGCACGTGGGAGAGAGAAATGGAATTGATTTTGTGGTGCACCCAATGAACAAATTATTGTGCACCTCACGGTCCAAAATATAAAGGACAAACAATCGTGTACCTATTATACATTTGTGCCTTTCGTGTGTGACTCATCTTACAGCACCACCCTCAAAGTATCTCTGACTCATCTTATAGCAGCACCAATTTATGAAACAATCTCTTTCCTGAACATGTTGCAGACTTCATAACATGTAAAATAAGCTCCTTTTTTTTTCATAATTTTGTTTGTAATATGTAATTTGTAAGCCTTTCTTAAAAAATAAACTTGTTCATTTCTAAAATACTAAGGAGTTCCTAAAAACTTATGGTAAACCTTTTCATGTGACTTTTCATGATCAAAGAAAAGTAGTGAGACTTATTTTGTTGAAAGGATTATGTTTGAGGGGCACAGATCCAACTTTCCTAGATATTTTATAGTCTTTTAAACACAGTCTAGAATTCGTGAACGTTATATGATTATTAGTCTGCTGACTTAGTTAGAAACTTACATTTTACATTAGTGTTGATGTTCTATTTGGGTTGGAGTTTCTTTAAGCTGGCTAATCATGATTATTTTTCTATTGATATTTAGAATTTTTTTTTATCAATGTAAGATAATGTTTTTCTTAATTGATAGGATTTTTCTTGTTTTATATGAAAAATATTTTTTTTTGACAGTTTTTTTTATCAATGTTGACTAAAGTTATTTTTTCTCAAATACGTCTAGGTTATATTTTTTTTTTTACTAATATTAATGATACTTTTTTTTTTCAGTCAATACTTTTTTTCAATTAATGTTAGTAAAATAGAATTTTTTTAATTGACATCTTTAACGTTTTTTTTTGTGACAAATGTATGCACAAGTTGTATTTCAATCAACATCATTAATGTTATTTTTTTCAAATTTGACCATAATATTTCTTCTTATATCGAACGAAAGAAAATAAAATAACGGTTGATATCAACCGGAAAAAAAAAATCCTTTTTCATGACACCTAAATATATCTTACAAAATTTAGATGAGATGACAATGACTAAAAGATATCATATTTTTATTTTTAAAGTTAAATAAATTTTTATATTTAATAATAATTAAAATAATTTATTCAAATAATAAAGCTTAAAATAAAAATTGATTTTTTTTTTAAAACAACACATTTAAAAAAAATAACTTAAAAACATTTAAATTTAATATATTTAAATTTCTAGAAATTATGGAATTATTTGAGGAAACGCATAGGTAAGGGTTGTGTCTAAAAGAGGCACAACTCTGAGTCCGTGTAGTCAAACATTCCACTTACAAAGGCTTGAAATGCTCGATCTGTTAATCCATTGTCTCTCGAGAGTTGAACTTCGAAGGTATATGGTGAACTACTTGGATAAGACAAACATTACCTCTTTTTTTAGTTTATTTTTTATTTGTAGAAATAAAATAGCTTAAGCATTCACATGTTTTATTTTTTTAAAACAAATCAGTGTTTTTAACATGTGTATTGCACAATATAAATATTTTTTTAACTAAAAATTAAAATAAATTAATATTGTAAATATATTACATGTAAAATTTATAACAGATAGTTTAAATTGTATTATTAGGTTATTTTTAACTATTCACTTAAAAAAAGAATTAATATTTAATTCACGAATATAAAAGAGATAAATATAAAATAAGGCTAGTTTGGGATCATTAAGATGTAATGTTATTTCCTAATTATGAGATTAGTGTGCAAAATATACCTTAAAAAATAAAAATATTGAAAATGATTAATAAGAAGAGTAAGAGACGTCCTCACTTTCTTAGATAGGGAAGTTAGAAATTTTAATTTCTAAACATAATAAATTAGAAGAAAAATGCTAGAAATGTAATTTTTAACACACTTTATATAGAATAATACTGTTAAAATATATCATTTAGTAGGTATTTCTTATGCGTTTATAGTTTTCAATGTTTTATCATAAAATGTATATTAAGGATAATATATTTCTAACACTATTCGTATTAAAATAGATATCTTGTAAAGTAAGAAATTTACTCATATAATTATACATTTTCAATGCAATTATTCTTCTATGTTTTTGGAATATGCACTAGATACACTTAATCTTGAACGATTTTCTTTATCTGTACTTAATCCTTTTAACCATCTATTTCCAAAAGTTAGCAAAATGGATTGGAAAATCCCTTACATGCCCAACTCTAAGCTTAATATGCTACAAGACACACACAAAAAAGTCTTTTTTTCCCAAGACCTTGAGTCTCTTATCTAAGTTTGAGTTAAATATTTTTTTTTTCTTAACCTATTGGTATATTACAACCCAAATTGCATTGACCTTTAACAAGTTAAGTCGTTCATTGGATTATTCCAAATTTCATGAATTAAAAACATAATTATTTATATTTAAAAAGAATTTACGAAATTTAATTTAGAGATAGAGATGAAGATAAAGATAAAGTAATTAAAAAGCTATTGGTTAATTATAAATATAGTATATAAAAATACAACTTTAAAAACGAGAAAAGAGAGAATAAAATAGTACTAATTTAAGAAAGTATAAAAAAGTGTATTTCGTTTTCTAAATTATGTATTATAATATATATTAAACTCGTCTTTCTTATTATCCATCCTTAATCTTCTGCAAAAAATCTACCCCTGATCTGAAAATAAATAACTAAAAATATATATACCATAAACAACTGATGGGCGCAATACACTTGCTTCCAAGAGGATAATTCAGAAATTCCCCTTTTTTTTTTCATTTAGATTTTTTATCAATTTATTTATAAAATAAAATATTTTAAATAAAGACAAGCTCAGATAAATAAAAAATTATTTAATAAGGTAAGGCCAGAAAATATATACCAATCAAGGAATGAGTTGGTGGAATGAACATTTAGGCATACTTGTCCATGTAAGGATAAATCCAGGAAAATGGTGGGCAGTAAAAATTGTGGGAGATGAGATGATAATAACAAAAAAAAAAAAAGAAGAAGAACAGGAGGTGTGGATTTTTCTCAATCTCACCAATCACTCTCATCCTCAAGGGTCCCTCTCTGTATTCAGATTTCAGATGGAAATGGCCCTTCAACATTTATGACATTCTCCACCTTTGTATCAAAAAACCAGTCCAATTGCAAATATAAAAAAATAAAAAAAAATAAAAAATGGAACTTTGCATGGTCTTCTTCATTCACAGTATACCCTCTGCTTAGGGGTTGCTCCTTCTCTTCCAGTTTTCTGGGAATTTGGTAAAGTTTATTCCTTTTCCGTAAATTACTTATGGGTGTAGTTTCTTTTAGAGCCTTGAGTTTCGCTGCTAAGGGTTCAAACATGCATTTGTGCAGAAACAGAAAGACAAGAAAGCAGTGAAAGTGCTGTTTTTTATTGATCAATCAAGCTATGAATTCTCCAATTCATGCCCCTTCGCCGCCTTCCTCTTCTTCTTGCTCGTATAACCGTCCTCCTCCATGCCTCACTCATGCTTCTCGTAATTTCAAGTCTCCTCTGTGAGTGTTCCCTTTGCCATGATTGTAGTTCTGTGTTTTGAATTTTTCAGCATCTAACTTTTTGTCGGATTTGAAGATGGAGTTATTTACCTTGAAACACCATATTCTAAAATCTGATTTGTTGTGGTAGCTGGTATAAGATGGCTTTTCATGTGTTGATCGTGAAAGTTAGCATTCCTTAATAATACAATGAGGCTTGAAAGTTGCATTCCATGGTCTGATAGGCAGTTCTCTGAGGTTATGTCAGTGTTGATTACCTTTGAATTTTATAACGAAATTTCTTATTAGTTTTGAATTGTTGTTACTATAGAAGTTCTATTTCAAACTAAGCATTCTGTACTTTAAAAACATGTAGAATTTTGCAATGATTTTAATATTTTTTTATTTTCAAAGGTTGTTGCCACAGGCAATTCGTACCTCTCAAAAGACGTATCGCTGCTCTGGAGGCCATGTGGAGGCTTCTTCTAACTCTAATAATCCCTTGAAAAATTATGTAGTGAGCAAAAGTACTTCAGCATGGTTTGAAACACAGCCCTTGGTTTCTGAGCAGTTAGTAAAGAGGCGCTTGTTGCCAGTTGAAGCTTTAGTAACTCCAACAGTTCAAGATTTTTCTGATACACCTCTTATTGGTGATGATAAAATTGGAGTGTTATTGTTGAACCTTGGAGGTCCAGAGACTCTTGAAGATGTGCAGCCTTTTTTGTTTAACCTTTTTGCCGACCCAGTAATACTCTAGCTTTAACACACTATTCCTTTAAGCTAATTGTTTTTATCGATTATTTAAACCTTTTGGTTTCTTACTTTTTGTGGTTGGTTACATTTTCTGAACAATTATGTAGGATATTATACGACTACCAAGGTTATTTAGCTTTCTTCAGAAGCCATTGGCCAAATTTGTATCTGTTTTGAGAGCACCAAAGAGCAAAGAAGGCTATGCTTCTATTGGGGGTGGATCTCCTCTTAGACGTATAACTGATGCACAGGTCCTAATAACTTCTTTTCCACACATTACTGCATACATTTCACTTTGAACTTGTTAGATAGTGCATTGGGGGCGTCAAATTTGAAGTTATCCTTGAACAATTGCCTATGAACATGAGTTCCGAGCTCTGTATATGGCACCAAATTCATGTACCTGTTTTAGAACGTGAAACAAAATCACATCTTATAAAGAAGATTTGGTTCTTTGTATTACAGTTATTCTGAACAAAGAAGTTAGAACTGTTTTCTGTAGCCAAAGTTGTTTCCATGGGGAATTTAACGTTCTCTACTCATTTGTTTTAATTAATCCTTTTCTATTAAAAGCTAAGTTTTGAAATGTTTATTAGATTTTACAGTGGAGTATTTTTTCATGAATGTTTTCTAATACTGATGTTAGGTGTTGGGATACATAGCATATTCACTCCATTACACGCTTTCTTTTGGAGTGTTCCTTTCTCATTGCTCTAGCTCTCTTTTAATGGTTCTGTACACAGGCTGAAGAGTTGAGAAAATCTCTTTGGACAAAAAATGTCCCAGCCAAAGTGTATGTTGGTATGCGTTATTGGCATCCATTCACTGAAGAGGCTATTCAACAGGTACTTGATCATCTCGTTCTTTGAATATGTTGAGAAATTGGATAGCATTTATTAAGATTATGGCACCGACAGTTCCTTATTTTCATGAGTTTCTATACCCTGATTAGTTGTTTATAAATAAATGAAACTATTCATTTTCACTGGTTTGATTTGAAAATACAAAATCTACATGAGTTGGTGGCATACGTTTACTTGCATTCGCTGCCTTTCTGCTTATTAGGATATTTCTTGGCTGATAATTATGTATGCTACATAAAGCCATTCACGAGTTTTTACCTATAGTTGGTTCATGACATAGTATTAGAGGCTTTATGGCCGAGTGATCTATAATATTCTAGAGTTTGATCTTGTTACCTTCATTGTTCTAATGAAAAGTTGAATTTCAGTACAAGGTGATCAAACCCCAAATTGCTAGTTGGTTCATGACGTCCTTATATATGATTATAATTTCAAAACATAATTTTGATTCTGGTACTATCTAATTTGAAATAATGCGGTCTCCTTTCACTATACTCTAGCAGACACACTAATGTTGTTGTTGTAAAGCACACTGAAAAATTAGCCTAAAAAATATATGCAGAAAGGGAGATGGTGGAGAGGGTAAAATTAGTAGATCTAAAGTTGCTTTGAGAAAATGGGAGTATATAATTAGCCAAAAATTTCTATTTATTTAGTATATTTATCTAAGCTACATTCAAGTGAAATAAGAACCCTTTTAAAAATAACAATTTTGGTTTGTCTTATAAACTAGTGTTTAACCTTTAGACTCCTAGACATTATTGCCATTCTTAATGCATAACTTTTGTATTCTTTGGGACAGTTGAAGGTTGCTATGTTATATAATCAAAGATATGCAGTCTAACAGGTTATCCTCTTGAATAAACTTTTACCTTCAAACTGATCCGTACCTTAATCTACTGTGTATAGAAATTATACGCGAAATAAATTATTGAAAACTAGATTTACTCATTTTGGGGAGAAGATATAGGAAACAGGGTGGAGGAAACATGATACGATTAGCCAGAGGTGAACTAATATTTGTCTAAGTGATGAATATAGCTTCATTTATAATTTGTCTATCTGATATATTTTCAATCCAATTTTAATTAATTTTTTCCTTTGAAATAATATATACCATATAGATTAAAAGGGATGGAATTACAAAGCTTGTTGTGCTTCCACTTTATCCACAATTTTCAATTTCAACCAGTGGTTCAAGTCTTCGACTCTTAGAGAGTATATTCAGGTGATTAGTTTTGTAAAAATATACTGTGATCACATCAACATGCTTCAAATTATCTAACATCCAGTTTTGTTATGAATTATGTATTGGTTCTTCAGAGAGGATGAATATCTAGTTAACATGCAGCACACCGTAATTCCTTCATGGTACCAGCGTGAAGGATACATTAATGCCATGGCAAATTTAATTGAAAAAGAGCTGAAAGGTTTTGACTGTCCTGAGAAGGTACAACATTATTTATGTTTAAGTTACTTAGACAAGAGTGTTGGTCCTAGACAATTTTATCTTGTCATCATCATTTTTCTTTGAATATTTATAGCATAATTTATGTAGTCAGCATATCAGATATTTCTGGATAGGTTAGTGAATGATGACGGTTGAGAGTGACATGATCTACTATGTGAAAGGGTGTTATACATTTTTTCTTTTTTATCAAGATTTTTCTGTCATCAACTTCGGTTATCCTTGTTGTTTCGTTTTGTAATGTTGATGAAGTTTTTCTTGTGCTTAGCTCACCTTGAGCTTTTGGCGGTCGCTGCATTTTATACACTTGTTGCTGACAGTAATTAATTTGATGCGTGTTGAAGGTCATGATATTCTTTAGTGCACATGGGGTGCCACTTGCCTATGTAGAAGAGGCTGGTGATCCATACAAGGCAGAGATGGAGGAATGTGTTGATTTAATCATGGAAGAGCTTGAAAAGAGAAAGATAACTAATGCATACACCCTTGCTTATCAGGTCACTACTTATTTTTTATTCATTATTCGTGTTTAGTGTTTCCAAATTATTACTGCATGATATTGATTTATAGTTAAAAGGAAAACTGAAAAAAACGCAAGTACTGGGGCTTATCCACATATATGGAATATGGCACACTGAAAATGGGAACCTTAACATGTCTTTGATAAAAGATCTTGGGGGAATTGGATGAAGACTAGGAAACGGCATTCTAGCCAAAGAGTGAAAACTAGATTCCTCAACTGAGTTAATAGGTCGACTAGATTACTTACCTCAAACAATAAATCTGTACCAATCTCTTCCACAGCCAAACCTGGCTATTTCTTTTAGATACATCCTTTTTCGAATTTCTAACAATTGGCTATAATTCTTGTTACAGAGTAGAGTTGGACCTGTGGAATGGTTAAAACCCTATACAGATGAGACAATAGTTGAACTTGGGAAAAAGGGAGTAAAAAGTCTGCTGGCTGTACCAATTAGGTGACACCAACCTTCATTATTTTTACTACTGTCTATGTGGTTGCTGCTTTAGCTTTCTCTTTGTCACTGTCTCATAGTCTTTTGTTAAAATCGTTTGATTCACAGCTTTGTCAGCGAGCATATTGAAACTCTAGAAGAAATTGATGTGGAGTACAAAGAATTGGCTCTAAACTCTGGCATAGAAAAATGGGGCCGTGTTCCTGCTCTAGGAACTGAACCCACCTTCATTTCAGATTTAGCAGATGCCGTAATTGAGAGTCTCCCTTATGTTGGTGCAATGGCAGTTTCAAACCTTGAAGCTCGACAGGTACCATTATCATTTTTGTATTGTAGCAAGAATTATCTTATTATGTGTTCTCTGTTGAGTTGTCACAGAAGCACATCTACAGAATTTCCATTTCAGCAAACTGTTGATAGAAATTGAGGCAATAGGTGTAGTGATGCTGTACTTGTATGATGTGATCTAATGGAAAGATTTTGGCAGTCTTTGGTTCCACTAGGCAGCGTAGAAGAGTTATTGGCAGCATATGACTCACAACGTAGGGAGCTGCCACCTCCAGTGATTGTGTGGGAATGGGGATGGACCAAAAGTGCTGAAACTTGGAATGGAAGAGCTGCTATGTTGGCTGTGCTTCTTCTGTTGTTTTTAGAAGTCACCACAGGTGAAGGATTTCTGCACCAGTGGGGAATATTGCCCTTGTTTAGGTGAGTTAATCCTCACCTACCCTACATGGTAGTGGAATTTAGTTTTGCTTGTATACGTATACCATTAGCATCACATATGCCCCTTAAAATGGAAGGCTTGCACTCAGGAGCTCTCAAATGTAGTTTAGAGACATTATTTGTGGATGGAAACAAGAGAAAAATAATATATAGTGATGTTGTTTGTATAGTACCTCTTCTATGTATCTAAAGCAGAGTTTTTTACACACAATTTCCTTGTGGGCTCTTGAGACTTCACAAGTCTTACTATTTTGTCGACGAAAAAGGGAGTTTTGCGTAAACTATTCTCCATTTTGGTTTGCATTTCCGGGCTTGTAAACAAAAAGAACATATATTGCAGTTACAAAATATTCATTTCTGTCTTATTTCACTAATAACATATGTGTTATAATCTCTAAGCAGAAGCAAGGGTTATGAGCAACAAGCCCCAACCATTGTTTTTACCACTGACTATTTTAATTAGTGCGTTTAGCTTCCAAACCCTCACTCTTAATACCCAATGATGTTGTAGGCTAAAGAAGAAAGCAAATTTTATTACCAAAAAACACAGAACATGTGTGGTATTTCTAGAATTCTATCCATGATAAATCTCAAGTATGCGGAACATGTTTTTGGAGATATATTCAATTCGTTTAATCCCATTTTCTATACGCTACATGATAATGAGTTAAATGTAGTTGAAAAATGGACATTCCAACAAGGATTCACAACATTTTCCCACTTAATCCATTTTTCTATTAACAAGAAACTAAATATATAAATCATGGTGGTGATAATTTTTTTAATAGTGAGTATTATTTTTCATGAATTACAATATATCAATTCTCATATTTATCCTAAGTTAAAACTATATGATATTTCTTAAAATAAATAAAGAAATGTGTACAAAGATAAAGGATAAATATAAAATTGAATTGAATTTTTATCAAATAATAAATATATGAATAATAAATATCAAGTTATGGAAGAAAGCCTTATTTGTATCACATGGTTCTTTAAGCTATGTGATAATATGTTTTTAGTTAAAAGATCGAAAATCATCAATCTAGTTTTGATATGTTTAATGATTAATTTATTAACAATTATTTCCTTCATAGACACGTATGTTAGTGCTGTTCAGTTGAAAGTTTATAAAGCCTGGTAAAACCTTCATTTGTTAACTTACATTTTGTTTGCTTGGTTGTGAAAAGGAACTGCATTGGCTTATTTTTCTTAAAAAGAAGACCAAATTAATAACATTTAAAATAACAGAACAAAATTCAAAAAATATTATAGATCTCCATGAAAAATAGAAAAATAAAAAACAATTACAATCAGGTGACAATTGGTGTAAGAAAAATATATATTAAGAGCTTGTAAGTTGAGAGAAGAAAATATTTAGTTCCCTAGAGATTAGAAAAGAAAAAACATTATCACACTAGGGCTTGGAATTTACAAAACCTCTGGTCTCATGGCACATGATCCCAGAAATTCCTTAATTACATGCATTCTTACAAACTGAAGCATGCTTGTGTTATAACCCTCCATATCTCACTCCAACACAAAAAAAAAAAGGACTAGAACAGAAATCACTAACAATACCATAGAAGGTTAGAAAAGATGTGTTTTGTGTTAAGAGATCAATCACTAAAATCAAAGCTTCCACTGTGAGAGCTGCTGCCATTGTGACTATGCAAGGAAAGGCCTCTCAAGTGACCCGCCAAAGTAGCACCATCCCTTTTATTTTCCTGAAAATATCTCTCCCTCTCAATGTGTTTTGAAGGTGGTGGTGGAATTGCCATGTGAGGAGGAATCACAGCAGGTGCAGAACAATTATTAGCTTCTCGAGATGGTTCCAAAGATAGTGGTCTTATTAATGGACGATTGAGCCTCTCTTCAAGCAAACCAAAGTGAGGGAACTCAGGTTCTCTTTCTTCATCTTCAGGCCTAGCGCAAGCCTTTCCTTTGCGTAATCTACCATCCATTGTTCATACCAAATTTATTAGTTCAGTTTGAATTTTCTTTTCTTAATGAACACTTAACGGGAAAAGAAACTAAAGAAATAAAATGAATCAAATTCATTGGGTAAAATAAATAAAACAAAAATGAAATGAGTATTCATGATACTGTTTCTTCCTTCATGAGAAGGGAATAAGTTTAGCATGATCAAGAATATGCAAGTTACCTCCGGAATAACTGTTCTGGTTCTTCTTCCTCTTCTGCTTCTTCACACTCCAAGTGATTAGCTATTGTCATGCCTCTGCCCGAAAGAAGTGCATCATGTCTTGTAAGAACTTTTTGGAGTTGCTCGTTTAATTCAATTGCTCGAGAAACTATCCTCTCATCACTACAAACAACCAGAAAAAGCAGTTAACAAATAACCATTCGAGCAATTGATTATATTAAAATAATGATTTATGACAGCTCCTTGTGGATTCATTTTTTAAACATTCCTAAGAATTATTCGTTTGTAATTTTCCCTAAATATATCAATGTGAAAAAGTAAATAACATGTTCATCTAATATTCCTCTTCCCTAGTAAAGAAAAGAAGCAATATGAAAAAACTCAAACCTAGGTTTTTCTTAGTTCAATAACAAAAATCTATTGGATATGAATCACTGAAATTGACCAAGTAACAAGGCAAAATCTCTAAGATACCACGGACCAGAAGAAACAAAGGCATTACAATCAATCCTCTTAACATTTCAAGTGTAAATAAGAAACAAAAACTGTATATATTTTTATCAGAAAGATGATTTTGAAGCATCCTCACCGAGAAGTCATCACAAGATGCATTACCCTTTGCTTCTGAAATGAACACTGTTCAACAAGGTCAAGAGTGAATTCATCTTTTGCCGCCTAGAAAAGAAAAAATACAGTTTCAGCTAAAGATGGAATGTGATTATTTCATGTACGTATGGTATTTGTTTCACAAGAAAAACAATAAAATATATATTTAAAGAACATCATAGTCATTTGTCCAGTTCCTTTCTATTGACAGCATATGCCTCACTAATTTTTGAATTTGTTATACAAAAGAACTTCTTAATGTTTCTATACTAGCTCTGTTTATCATCATCAATCACTATCTTGAGTCATTCAAACTCTGTCCTTGTTGTCAATCTCTTCCATGCAAAACAAATTTGTGAGGACCATTACTTTGACTGAAAGTTGCACAAGCATGATAGGATGTGTCAAAGATAATTCATACACGGATCAAAATAAAGAACAAGTCACATTCCAGAAGGCAAAATATGCTTTCAGGATGACAGGTCCTTGGCTCACCTGAGGATGTTGGGCACTGATAGCATCAAGGACTTCTTTTAAAACTTCTAACGCATTACTAGCCTTTTGAATAATGCTGCAAAACACAATTGCAGAGTAAGAGATGTGCTTAGCTGGATCAAAAATATGACAGCAACAAACTATTTTTAAAGGAATCTAACGAAAAATACATTATCAAATGTATTCTTTTCATTGTTTCATTTGATAAAAATGATCAGTACATCCAGGCATCTCTAGTAAGAGAAGGATTTCTAAAGAATCTGTCCACAAGTATACCAAAGATGAAGATAAGTCACCTGGATTCAGCAACAGTTTGGGACTCTGCTTGCTGATGTCTAGTTGGGGCCTGATCTGTGTTCGGTACATTGTTAATCTCATTAGGCTGTGGATGAGGATGATTTGATTGGGTCACTTGATTCCTTTCAGGAAACTGCACCCCAGCACTCTGTAAAAAGGAAAAAAACAAAAAATTCTAGCTTTGCCAAATAATAAACTAGTATTGACAACCATACCAAATTTAGCATAACTATTCTTTCTAGTAAAAACCAAAACCTCATTTTAAAACCCATAATGCTTAAATTACTTCACTTCTTTTTATAATCTTCTAAGACAGTAGTCTAGCTGCAACTTACTAATCAAATAATATAAATCAGAATCATAAGGAAATCTCAGGGTTGTACTTCACATATCTCTACCTACCACCAAATCATAATATGCATTATAATACTGTGCAAACTTTCCAGAAGCACCACCAAGGGATGTTTGTGTGGCATCTAGTAGCAGAAATATCCGCTCCCTTACAGGCAAGTCTGACTGTATGCAAAGAAAAAGACAGGGAGTAAGAAAAAATAACTTTGCTAAACAACAATAGTCTGTGGAGAAAGCTCACTTTTTTCTTCACAATTTTTACAAGAATAGGGATGATTCCTGTATCAATCACTTGCTGGTGAACATGATCTCCAATATTGTTCATCAACATTTCTAGCAACTAGGAAATCAACAGATGATACACGAGTTAGTACTAAATTGTAGTACAGGAAACCAAGTAATATAAATATTCAATAAGAGGAAATTGCATAGCCAGGTACCTGAAAAAATGTCATAACAAATTATCTTCATATAAGTTGTGCGTGTAGTAAAAACTATCTAGAAAATTCACACAAAAAACTATAAACGCAAATTCATGAGTTGCTATACTCACCAAGACTGCATAAAGTTGAATATTAGGGTTCTTGTAACCCAACCTCTTCTTTATAGCTTTGACGACATCTCTAGCCTTCCTGAATATTCAGAGAAAAAAAAAAGGATGGTCAACAACATCCACATTACTTGTAGCCTAGGATTACTCTGGGCACATTTATGATTTCATAATCATATGACAGGCCAATCAGGCTTGTGCATCTAAGAGTAGCAGTGAACAAGTACCATGATCAATGCAAAAGAAACAACATCCTCTATAATTTACAAAATTGCAGAAGTTGATGTGGCTGCAACTGTGAACCAATTAGTAACAGACACTCCAAAAACTTGATTTTGCAGAGACTGTTACAGTCAATCGCCGTTTTTAAAAATCTTGAACGTCACATAAGGAAACTAAAACTTTGTGGGGTACCTTTGATCATGAGCGACTAATTCACAGATTTCAATATTTTTCATCCAATCAGTTTCAGCCAGTTTCTCACTTGTTGCAGCAATGACCAGAGCTGCCATTTTTTTTTTTCTGCATAAAAAATGTCATAGTTCAATAAAATATGTAATTTATAAGATACTTGAGACTAGAAAGCAACCATTGAACAAAGAGGAAATATCAACTGAAACTAAATTAGATCCACTTTCGCTAACTAGAAACACACGAGATCTATCTGAAAAGAGACAAAATACAACCTTAAATAATAATCAATCCAAATTGAATACCAAATAGAGAATAAGCGTGCCTTGAATGAATAGCACTACAGAATATAGTACTATAAATAAACTAAAACTTGGATTCCATATTGCATTAGAGTGTAAGCCATTGTATATATAATTTCACAAGGGAAGTGGAAGATAATTGATCCACAACACAAAAATGTTGCTATCACAAGACTCGGAATTTCTCCTATACAAAACATCATCCAACATAGGACAATTAAAGTGACCTCAGCAAGAGATGAAACTCACATGCTGTGGCAGAATCAGAAGAACAGTATTAAACTAAATGCCTAACCACCAAACTATGAACAACCTGTATGACATGAACGACCTGCTACAGCAAAAAATTTAAGGCGAGATAACTCATCAATTAACCCAATTCCAGTTCAGTTCAAAGAAATGGAACTGAGGCAAATGAGAACGAATTATAATCTTCGTGCCCGCAACCCAAATGATCAGATCTTGATTAAGGTGTACATCAAAGACGAAAGTGAAACTAAAAAGCGAAACTTAAAACAAAACTTAAAGTACTAATGATTCATGGCCAAGATAGCACTTACTTGGACAAAAGATTACAACAACAATAATAATTAAAAAATATATTTTTACCTGGTACAGAGACAAAGATCACGTGGAAGGTGCCAATGATTCACTGATGAACCTGAGAGAGGTTCGGCATTTTAATTGCAACCCAATACAGAAGATCAGTTTAGCTGCTGCTTTATTCTTACCTAGAGAGCTTTTCCTTTTGGTTAGCTTTAAAGTTGAGAGCTTTTTAACATATGATGATGAAATAGTTAATTGGGCAAGCGAGTGCTAAAGTTAAAGTTGTGACAAATAACCAAGTCATCAGAGAAATATGAATGAATGTGTGCTGTGCGAAGAAATGAAAATAGTAAAGAGAAGAGAGACTGAAAAATCTAAGGTTTGGGTTTGGTTTGTGTTTGTTGTTTGTTAAGGTAATTGAACAAACTACAACACCGCCACGAGACCTGTCCCTGTCTTGTCCTTCCTCTCTCCCAAAGCTGTATCTTCTTTCCCAAGGAGATGCTGCAATTTGATAATCTCACCCTTTCTTCTGTTCACTCGCATGTGCTTCATCCTTTTACCTGCTGACACGTATGATTCAAGTTTTTAGTTATTTCTTAAAGAAAAGTTTTTTGACAACAAATCTTGAAATCTTTTATTCTGCCACTTTTTCCAGTGATATCTGGTTACAGTATTACCACCACGGCGATAATCAAAATCAATGAAAAAGGCAAGAAAAATAATATTTAGAAAATTGAGAGTATAAAATATTTTTATATTATTTTTAATTATAAATCACTGTAATATCTGATTGTATTATATCATAGATATGATTTTTTAAAGTAAACAAAGAATAAAATATTTTATTAATAAATTTACCACTAATTGTTTTCATTTTATCAAAAATTTTATCTCTTCAGAATTTTCAATTGATTAGTATTTATTTTACAGATACTATATCATTAAGCAGTAATAGTTGATAAATTAAAATACTCTTATCAAAATCTTAAGTCGGGTAAGTTGTATTCTTTTAAATGTAAATTGCTTTTTTGGAATTTGGGGAAGATAAATCATAATTGATTTTATCAACTTTTAAAATTAGAAGAATATAGTAGATTAAAAGAAGATGATGGTTGTATAAGATTAAAATTTTAGAAGTTCCATCAGTTCATACTAGAAGTTGATAGAATTTTCGACTTACTATCCTTATAAGTTACTTCAAAATATGAGGAGCAGCTAATTAACTATAGTTATCTATTTGTATATTAAATTGGAGGTGTTGAATTTTTTTAATTACATTAAGTTTTTTTAAATTCAAATTAGATGGAATTATAATAAAATATATGGTTTTGACGTTGAATTGAATATTTGAAATAGTTATTTTTAGTTTGGATGGTGGTTAAAAATAGTTAATGAATTTGTTATTCAATTTTTATTTTTTTTTTAATTTTTATATTAGTTGTAAGTTGTCACTCTAAAAACACTCAAATGGTAAGTAAAACAATGACACTCTAAAAGATATATGAATAGTTGTGATGAATGGATATACAAAATAGTCTATATATATATATATATATATATATATATATATATATATATATATATAGTATTATTTTATATGTATAAGCTCATGAGATAATATTGTAATCTTCTGAAATCATAATATTATATACAATAACTCATTAAGAAAATAACACATCTTCAACTTTAATTATAGCCTATATAATATAAATTAATTATTAAATGATGAAAAATTAAATGAAATATTTTGTAAAATAAATACAATAAATTATGGCATAAAAGTCTAACATGAATTCAAATTAATTTTATTACACCGTATATTAGTATTGAAAAACATAGTAATCATCCTACCCTTATATTATATGTTGTAAAGCTATTATTACTTTTATTATACTCAATAAAAAAAATGACTTTGTATAGGAAGACATGAATACTACACAAAGCTAATATATATTTTATATTTTGGAACTTAATATTTGAGGAGTACTGTATAGTAGTTTTATGATCAGTAATTTTTTTATAATAATTATATAAATGTATTATGGACATAACTTTTTCGGCCTTAACATTATCATATATGGTAAATTTATTAAATTAGTTTAATAATTATATAAAAAATAGTATAAAACCGAGTAATTTTAGATCTATATTAATGAAAAATCATGTCAAATACCATTCCTGTTGTAATAAATTGTAATGATTAAAATAATAGTATATAATTTACAAAAGAAGATAATTATACCGAATATCAGCATATACACCCGGATAAAAACCTTAATTATAATTAAAGAAAGAATATGCATTCAAATTTTATCTAAATATGGCTTTTAAAATATTTAATATTTTGAAATAATTACTATTAGAAGTGGATCGATTATTTCACTGTAAAAATATAAAAGCGTTCATTTGGTGAAAATAACAGATCAAATAAAAACATAAAAGCATTCATTTGGTGAAAATAACAGATCAAATGAAACCACATCCCATTCGAGCATAATTATTCATCAAAGAAAATATTTATACTTTTGTAAAAGAAATATAGATATATTTCTAACATAAAAAGATTGTCCTCTAAAAAAATTAAGAAAAATGGTCTCACCTTTATTTTTTCTTTCCCCCTATTTTAAAAATAGATTTTTATTTATCACTTAACATAAAATATTACTAGTTTTTTTAGACAACCAATCTTTATAAAAAAAATGTACATTTTTAATACATGCTCTTTTTTAAATACATTTTTTTCTCTCTTTTTACTTACATTTTTTTCATATAAAATTCTTGAATCCACTTTCCTAAGAAAATCTAACTCAATTTCACTGGCATTTTATTCTAAAAATGAGTTTCATTGGTTACAGTTTAACCATATTAATAATACATTATTTTAACAATTTTTTCGTTTATGATGGCATATTTCACTACTCTTTAAAAAAGTTGTTCAAATGATGTACTGTTTTATAAATTAACAAAAATAAAAATAATATATTTTATATTATTATACATTATTCTGGTACAGCATAAAAACATACTTTCACAATTATGTATTTTGTTAGTTTTAATTTTTGTCTTTATTATTATTTTGATAGAATAGTTTGCTATTCTATCATGGTTTACAAAAATCATCACATAATAGCATTGTTTTCTATTAAATTAGATACTGCTAGAATTTTGGTGATAATTTAAAAAAAAACTTTACGCTAATATTAAGAGAGTTTTATTTGTCCGAGGTCTAACTACATTGACATTATAATGAAACTGTTCAATCATATTGATATTTAAAAAAAAAAACACCTTGTATAAAAATTAAAACTTCTCGGAATAAGATTTTTGTATAATGTGACTTATATTATATAAAAGTTCGTAATACTCACTAGTATAAAAATGTGGGACTAAAATAAAGTGTGTGACTTGTATTGTTTAGAAACTCTTAACATTTATTAATATAAGGAATGTGAGATTAAAATATTTAAAATAAAGTTTATTTATAATTTTTTATATATACATATATTAAATCTCATATTACTTATAATGTTTCATAATGTATACATAATCTTAAAGATTGTGTTTAACTTCATTTTGATCTACTCAATTAATATTTTGACTTTTTTAATAATAAGAATGAATGTATCTTAAGATTTAAATATTCAATTAAACTCAACTTAAATCATCTAAACTTTTTTTTTTATTTTATACAAAAGAAAGTTAATCATGTAAAAAAAAAAAACTATCATTATACAAAAGATTAAAACAAATAAATCTCAATATCAAAATGAATAATTCAAAATTTATATTTAGTCAAATATTAATCTTACATAAAAGGTTACTTTGAATTTTATAATCTAATTAACTTTATAATGAGTTAAATTATCATGATTCATTCAATCTTAAGTCATAATCACATTCATATCAAATTTAAAATTAATTAAAAATAAAATAAAATAAAAAGTTTCTTTTATCTTAATTTCTAGATTTTTTAAAAACTGATAAAGAAACTTAAAAGATTTAAAAATGTCTTAACTTACTTTCAAGAGATATCTATTTCACAAATCAAACTTATCATAATAACCTAATTCAGTATAAATTCATTTATTTAACTTTTGTTCTTATAATCAGTGACAAAAACTCTCCTACATGTAATGAAAATATAAAAATAAAACTTGAGATATGAAAGAAGAAAAAAACTTCCCTTAATTTAAATTTTAATTAGTCATATCTCACTCATACTTTTTAGTTGAGAAAAATATATGAATAAAATTTTAAAGAATAGAGAAAAATTACACAGAGTATAGGGAGAAAGTTTAAAAGAAATATGAGATTTTGAAATTAAAAAAAAAACTAAAATTGTAATTTATATACTTTAAATAAAATAAAATTTCAAATTTTATTATTTTTAATGAAACATTTCTTCTGAATTAAAATTAATCTCACAAATAATCATTTTCAATATTATGATTGTAAAAAAAAACTATTTCTTAATTACATATTTGATTTGAACATTTTCAAAAATTAAATTCAATAACAACACAGACACTCTTAATCTCTTAATTCATTTTTTTCTTATATTTACCAATAATTGTAGATACTTTTGAAAATATAAAGCTATTATTAGTAACAATGTTTGTTCTCTAATTATATAATACAAACTTGGGTAATAATGATAAAAAGGCTGCTTAGTATTTCAAATTTAAATTGATATCAAACTGGCATATAAAAAACAAAGATTGTAACCTTACATTTTTTACTCTATTTATGTTTGAGGTTTATTAATTTTATAAGATTATTAACACTTTTTTTCTCAGAAGGGAAGGAGAGAATTGAGCATAAAATAATATTCAGTTCAATTATTTTTACAGATATTGTGTCCATAAAAAAAGAGCTAGTTTTAAAAAAAGAAATGAAGGGTGAAGTTATCATTAGCTGGTGATTTTAGAGGTGGTTGATCCACGTGTGAGGTATGACCCTCTGCACTATATTCCCAATACACTTGTCTTTTCCGTCACCTTTCATTCTCTTCTTCACTAACATTATGCCAACTATCCTCTTTTCAGACAAGTAGGTATCGGTTAATAGATTTAAGTATCATGTTTTGTAAGTTAATAAATTTGTTTTGTCACTATGATTTAGAAATAAAATTGGTAAAACTTTTTATAATTTATAATTTGAATATTTTATAAAAAAAATTTATTATAGATATAACAATTAAAAAAGCTTAGAAATAATAACTTACTTTTTATTATAAATAAATAAAAAATATATAATAATTATATATATTAATGGGCTATGAAATAAAATATAAATACATGATATTAGTGAAATAATGAATAAAAATATTTAAATTTTTTAACATATAAATAATATTATATAATAATAAAATATTTTTAAAAAATTGATGTGAATGGTAGCTAATAACAATTCAGTCCACACTTTCATGTAAGCATAATAGGATTTATGCAGAGACTATACATATACGAGTTTACATACTTACATGTCTAATTCATTCCACAATTTTTTATAGCGTGTTGTTAGTCATTCCGAATTCTCAGCAATGTTTCTTTTATCAATACCGAATTATCCGTCTTTTATTATGTTGATGAAATGGTAAAAGGATAAAAATATATCCTAAGAACTTCAAAGAAAAAAAATACTAGAATAAAAAAATACTAGAATAAGATATCTGCAAGACTATTCTTTAAACATTTATGTCTTACCCTACACTTAATTTGCAGCTATAAGAATATTGTATTCTTTTTATTTTATGTTATGTTCTTTAAAATAAGATAGATTACATCATATTATTTAAATATTAAAGAATGTTATTATATGTGTAATTAATATACTAATTTAATCAATGTATTATTGACTTATGTTTAGAACACAATATATATATTTGAAATTCACAATTTTTGTTTTTCAATAAAAAGTTGTCTTTTGTGCGTATTTTTTTTTAATTTTAAGATAACATTTTTTTCAATTACACTCTTATTTTCATTATCACTAATTAAAAATTATTTAAAATTACATAAAGAAAAAGAAAATTCAAGAAATAAATTAAAAATTATTAAAATTATACTAAAAGTAAAAAATAATTATTCACTTTTCTTAACTTTTTTATTCATATAGAAAGTAGAAATACAAGAAGTAATATTAAGTGTTTATAATCGTTATAAATATTTTTTTTGAAAATTAAAATTTGAAGATAAATTATAAACGCATTTTGGATTCATTTCTTGAAACAATGGGTATATTTCATTAAAATTAAATTTATTGAAAATAATCTCTCTTGTTATTTTAAAAAAATTGTGATGAATTTGTTCTATTTATTTATTGTTTACAAAGTTAAAGATTGTATTATTATTCTTTTATCAATTATATATTTATATGTTTTCTAATCTTTATACAATTTAGACATTATATGGGGAAGAGAATAAGGCAAAAATAGAAAAATATACAACTATTTAAAATTTAAAATTTTAAATAGCGTTCTGTATTTTTAAAGCAGAAAATAGCTTGCGTTAAAAAATTATTATTATAAATACAAATCCATCATAATTAACATAATAAACACGTTTTAATTTATATATAAACAAAAAGTTAAAAAAACATTATACTTTGTCCATTAAAGGTATTTTTAGAGGCATAGTTTTGTTAAAAGAAAAGAAAAAGACAAAAATATTAATAATGAAAGATGTTTTTCATTAGTGTAATAAGTTACACAAATAATTTATTTGAGATATTTATGAAGGAAAGTGAGTAAAAATCAATTTACTCAATCAACATATACACATGCAGCCTCGAGAGATGAAGCCTTCGCATTCGCCACCAGGATGACCTTCAATCATACACTGCCGAGCACAGTCGTCGCTGGAGAAGCATGCACATTTGAAATGGGCGCTTGGTTTATGACATTCTGCCTTTGCTCTTTGCACACCCACATCTGATCCATTCATTCATTTCACATCATTTCATTAGCACAATATTACTATTTGTCACGGTTATTATATCATAGTATAAATGTATAAGGAGGACAAAGAACATAAATCCGATTGTTTTCCTCTCCATTGTTAAAGTTTGATCGACTAATTTAGAGTGATGAAGTTGTTATTATAGCTTTAGCAACTAATTGAGAGTGATAAAATTGTTATCTTTCTCTTTATAACCTCTTTATATAACATGAGAGTTTGACTAGTTTAGAAATATTTTGACATGCAAAGGAGGTGCCATGTGTGTCGAGAAGGTTCATTTGTCAAACATTTAACTCTACTTGGAGTGATAAAAGTTTACTTTTACTTTGAATGCCATTGCCATTCTCAAACAATGAATAAATTTCTTTATACAAACAACTTTCTTAATTTGAATAAACTCATTAATTAAAGATAAGAAATACTTTCTAGAAGGATATAAACTTAAAAACTCATAAATAGAAACATAATGTATTTATGTTAAAATTAAGAAGCAAATGCTTTATAATTTGCATGACAATCATGTGTAAGTGCGATCCATTTCTTCATAAAGCATGCTAATATGCTTTTTATTATTTTTTTCTAAAAATAACTTTTTAACATCTAAAAACGACAATCTGTTTCTAAAAAGAATAAAATTATGAACAATTAAACTTTTTATCATTATAAGAAAAAGTAAAGTAGTAAATATTAATCAATTATATAATTTTGTTGGCTATCCACTTGTCCTTAATTTATCTTGAAAACACAATAGAAAGTAAATACATTAAATGTAACAATTCAAAATCAAATACATTAAATGTAACAATTCAAAATTGCAAGCTTTACACAACACCATGACAAATGATGTGCAAGTGAAATAATTTTTCAAATGGAGTGAGATAAACACGTGACAAATGACATTTCATTCTAAGTTGCATCTATGATGCTATTATATAAATAAGTGTAAAAGCGACATAATAATAATAATATTTATTATTATTATATTTATATTTATTTGAAAATATTTTTAATATTAATAATATATTTATTAAAATTATTTATATTTATTTTAAAATATTTGTAATATTATTATTAATAATATTATTGTCATTGTAAATAATATTATTGTTATCATTATTGTTGTTATTATTGTTATGAATCTTATTAATATTATTTTATCTATATTATTAATACTATTGTTGATATTATTTATAATATTATTATTGTTGTGTTTGATAAAAAAATTATTAAGATTATTAATAATTATAAGTATAACCATAATAAGAATAATAATCATAATCATATAATAATCACTTTGTTTATCTGATGTAGTGATTAAAGGTTCTTTTCTACATTTAAGGATTATGAGTTTATCTCTTCCGGATTACATTTTAGTAATAACATTTTTAATAAAACTAATAATAATAATAATAATTTATTATTATTATTATATTATGTCTGATTCGCTTTTGTACTTATTTATATAATAGCATTATAGATACAACTTATAATAAGAAGTCATTTGTCACATGTTTATCTCACTCTATTTGGGAATTATTTCACTCACACACCATTTGTCATGCTGTTGTGTAAAGTTTGCAGATTTTAATTTTTACATTTAATATATTTACTTTCTATTGTGTTTTCAAGACAAATTTAAGAAACAAGGACAATTGGATAGCTCACAAAATTATATAATTGGTTAATTTTTAAGTTTATACCCTTCTATAAAGTATTTCTTATCTTCAATTAATAAGTTTATTCAAATTAAGAAAGTTGTTTGTATAAAGAAATGTTTGACAATTGTAATCACATTCATTCAAAATGAAAGTGAACTTTTATCATTTTAAGTGGAATTAAATGTTTGACACACATGGCATCTCTTTTGCATGTCAAAATACCTCTAAACTAGTGAAACTCTCATACTATATAAAGAGGTTACAAAGAGAAAGATAACAATTTCATCACTCTCAATTAGGTGCTAAAGCTATAATAACAACTTCATCATTCTGAATTAGTAGATCAAACTTCAACAAATGGAGAGGAAAACAATCGGATTTATATTCTTTGTTCTCCTTGTCTTAGCTGCTGGTAAGATATATATATACATTTATACTATGATATAATAACATGACAAATAGTAATATTGTGCTAATGAAATTATGTGAAATGAATGAATGGATCAGATGTGGGTGTGCAAAGAGCAAAGGCATTGTGTTATAAACCAAGCGCCGACTTTAAGGAAGCATGCTTTCAGAGCGACAATTGCAATATGCAGTATGCAAAAGAAGGTCATCCTGGTGGCGAATGCCAAGGCTTAATCCCTCGACGCTACATGTGCATATGTAATTGAGTAAATTGATTTTTACTCACTTTCCATCATAAATGTCTCAAATAAATTACACATTTTCAGTATTATAATTTGTGTAATCCATTATATTAGTGAAAATAAAATTACACATCTTGATTATTAATATTTGTCTTATTCTTTTCTTTATATCAAAATTATGCATCTATGAATACCTTTAATGGACAAAATAAAATACTTTTCAAACTTCTTATTTATATGTAAATTAAAATATGTGAACTATGCTGGATATGTATTTGTAATCATTAATTTTTAACACAAGTCATTTTATGTTTTAAAAATAAAGAACACCTAACAGGAGGGATTATTTTCAATAAATTTAATTATAATGGAAAACACCCAAAATAATTTTATTGTTTCAAGAAATGAACCGTTTATAATTTATTTTGAAGAAAAATATTTATGACAATTATAAACACTTAATATTACTTCTTGTATTTCTACTTTTTATATGTTGCAATATAAGAGTTGTTCATAAAAAATTAAGAAAAGTGAATAATTATTTTTATTTTAAATAATTTTTAATTTATTTCTTGAATTTTCTTTTTCTCTATGTAATGTTAAATAATTTTTAGTTAGTGATAATGAAAATAAGAGTGTAATTGAAAAAATTGTTATCTTAAAATTAAAAAAAAAGTATGCACAAAAGACAACTTTTTATTAGAAAACAAAAATTATGAATTTCAAATATATATATATATATATATATATATATAAATATTGTGTTCTAAACATAAATATATAAATAACTTTAAAACATATAAGCATTAATAATGAGACATATATTTAGAAAAAGTAAGACATATATTTATGTACTATGTATGTTTGAAATTAAGTTAATAATACATTAATTAAATTAGTGTATTAATTATACATATAATAACATTCTTCAATATTTAAATATTATGATGTAATATATCTTACTTTAAAGAACATAAGACAAAATAATAATAAAAAAAACACACAATATTCTTATAGATGTAAATTAAGTGTAGAGTAAGACATAAATGTCATAAGACTCTTAGTCTTGTATATGTCTTCTTCTAATATTTTTTTTTTTTTTTAAGTTTTCAGGATATGCTTTTATCATTCTACCATTATAATTCATCCAAATAATAAGGATAGATTATTTTTTTTTATTAAACTAATCGTAACATTATATAATTAATTTTTTTTTAACTCTTATTTTCTTTTAAAGAAACATTTTAACTAACTAAAACTTAGTCTCATATTATCCTTCAAAGAAAAAAAAAAATTTTTCGAAAATTCATTCACTATAAAAGAGGTAAGTATAAAGGTCTTTAATATTTTCTTCTAATTTTCAAGTAACATTTTCAAATCTTATATTGTAAACCCTTTTTTCACAGTGACAACTTTATTCTCAATTATTTCATCTGAAATTCTTAGTTATAATAGGTTTCACCTCAAAGGATAATTCATCTCTTAATTTAAACTTTATTTGATTCCAAAACTTGTGAAACTAAATTAGGAAAAAAAAAAATACCATTTTCATATTTTGTCTTGTATAGATCATAATTTAAGAAACAAAATAAAATTTAAACGCCTTAGGTATCTATGGAAAGAAGAGAAAACAGTTTTTAATTTTGTCTCTCTCAATTTGATCTTGACTTAGAATATTTATTGGTGAAAATGACAATTTGAATGTATGAACTAATTTTTAAATGTTTATTCACTTTAATCTTTTTTTTAAGACATAGATGCAACATATTTGAACTCTTCATATATCTATGGAAGAAGGAGAAAAAGTATATCTCTTATAACCTCAACCAAATTCAAAGTCTTTATGGCTCAAAATGGTGATTGAAAGTATGGGGTTTGTAACACTTACTAAGATGAAATAACATAACCTTACTTATTTATCACTTGGCTTAGGTGTATATGAAAATAAAAGAATACAAACATTTCCAATTTTGTTTCTCACAACTTCTGTTAATTTTGTTTCTCACATAGGTTTCTACGGTGACTGGAAGTATAAAGTTGATAATAAAAACGTGTTATTTTATATATAACTTAACAAACTCATCAAAGTTACAAAATTTACATTACTTTAAAGATTATTTCTAAACTTAGATTAAACTTCCTCTCCTCTTAAATATACAAGGAAGATAATTATAATTATAAATATCCCGATTAAGTTGGAAAATATTTTCTAATTTATCTTTTAATTTTAGAAATATAAATCTTCTATTATAGATCTTTTTTTTATTTTTTATTTTACTTTAAAATTAATAGTTTTTCCTTTTTCTTTTTAATTAATTAGTTTTACTATTTTTTTATTTATTTTTTTTAACTAACCAAATGAAATTAGGAATAACATAATTACTCATTACTCATTTTATATTATTATTGAATAAACTTTATTCATTCCCTCTATTTATATGTAAAAACATTATTAGTAATTGTGCATATCTAGTGCACTTTCTTTTATTATAAAATATTAACTGTGCGGCATCATGTCTTATCTGGACAAGCCATATTGGTCTTATCCTAGCAAGCCATATTGGTCTTATCCAAATGTTTTCTTAAAATACTTTATAAATATTTTACTAACTACTTGATTATCGCTTGAATTTTTTAAACTTTAAATTAAAAAGAATAAACACTCTCCACAAATGTTTCTGGAATCAATTTGTTTCATATAAAAAAAATTGAAATAGGAAAAGAAAACAATGGGGTTCGGTTAAAAAAAAAGTAAGGGGTTGGTTTGAAGATTGGTGTTTGAATAAGCACACCACTCTAATTTTTGTTGTTGTTGAAAATTGTCTTTTGAATATACCTACACGACTCTATTTTTTATTTTTATTTTTCAAAACAACAATAATAAGCTTTTTCTGTAATGAAAAATTAAAATTTTATAATCATAATATCAGAGAGACTAAATATATAATCAAACAAAAATTAAAATATGACACACTATGTTTTGTAGTGAAAAAAATCACATTAATTTCTTTAAAAATCACAAATGTGAATCATGTCACATTCATATACTTCATCCCCAGTCAAAAAGGATAAGGGTAAGATAAAAAAATATCAGTTTAATAATAATGTAACTAAATTGTAAATCACTGTTAGTATTATAATAATTAAAATATTGGTAATATGATTTTTGAGTAATTATTAGCAAAGATGATAAACTAATGAAAGCATGACAAATTTATTATCGAAACAGTTTCAAGCATCCTAAAAAAAAATCAAAACATCCGCGTAGTGGAGTTTAAAAATATTTCAGGGGCCCCACAGATTTGGCATTTGCTGCAAGTTATTGTTGAAGATGAGTTGAATTTTGAGGTACAATGACATGTCAGATTTGGATGTGTTTTGGCATCATTTGATTTAGTATTTAATTCTTAAGTTGCAGTACTCATCCTTCAACTCACTCAGTTCACGCAGGTTGTCGTGATCCATCGCAGCAAATTGTTACAGAAATTCAGAAATGGCCTTAGCCATGGTTCGTAGGAACGTCATCACCCACTACTCCAAGTTTGCATCTTCTTGGTCTGTGTTGTCTCGCCATTCCTCAGTCCAAAACCCTCTCTTGGCGTCTGTTTCTTCATTTCATAGCCAATCTGTTGGTGGTGGTGGTGGATTGCCATCTTACATGCGTGGAGCTGTGCATTGGGAACCCAATAAGCCTCTTTCAATTGAGGAATTTCACATGCCTCGCCCCAAGGCCGGTGAAGTTCTCATCAAGACCAAGGGTAAGGGTACCCTTCAATTCTTGTGCCTGCATAACGTTAATGGGAACAAGGGTCTTCCTCAAAATTCAATTTTTTAGCATTATCTAACGCCGTCATGTGTCTCTGTAAATCCATCCCGTTCAATTTTTTGTTGTACATTGATATGATTAGACATGACAAGTGAGAAGTGAAAGGGGGTGAAAAAAATTGAAGGCTGCTTGTAGAGTAGACCACATTTTAGATAATAATCACTCTCAGTGGTAGTTTTCAAAGTAAAAGAAAAACCCTGTGGAGAGAATGAGATGTGGTTAGGGAATGGTTTTGCTTATTATTGGATCTAATTGACTTTTGGTGTGGTTATTATGATGTAGCCTGTGGAGTATGCCACTCTGATCTGCATGTTATAAAAGGTGAAATTCCGTTTGCCAGTCCTTGTGTTCTGGGGCATGAGATTACCGGTGAGGTTGTTGAACATGGAGCACTCACTGACAGCAAAACAATTGAAAGGTGAAAGATATTGGAAATGTGAAACTCTTTTGCTGCTACATATTTGTGTGACCATGTTCTACTCAATGAAAATATAATTATTCTAAATAATGACCAGAAGGAATGACAATTTTGGTTCTCCTTGTTTCAGGCTTCCCGTTGGATCGCGAGTTGTTGGGTCCTTCATCATGCCTTGTGGCAACTGCTCCTACTGTTCAAAGGTAATATTGTTTAGTACTCCACTCTATATTACATGAATCCTTGTTCATCCTTGATGTTGCCTCCAAATGGTGTGCAGGGCCATGATGATCTATGTGAAGCTTTCTTTGCCTATAACCGGGCAAAAGGGACCCTCTATGATGGTGAAACTAGACTCTTTCTTCGAAACAGTGGTTAGTATCATTTAGCTATTATTTCAAGCCCAGCTATGGAAATTGATAATTTCCCCCCTGATGCACGACCAACAACTGCAGTTGTGGTTATGATATTATTCAAAAGTCTAGCAGTTTGACTTTCTTTGTCTTATTTTTTTTTATCATCCAACACAAGCAGCACCACCATGACACCTTTTACTACTTGATAGTATACACATACTACTAATCCTGAAGCATGTCAACTTCCTTTTTCATGGAATAAGTGCAAGTTCTCAATATTTTTGTTTACACAAGCTTAATTGTAGTGAATTATAACTTCCTAATGAGGATGTGTGGCCATTATGCCCATTTTTTCTCAACTATGGTATTTTATATTCAGCTTGTACAAATGTATCTGTTCTTGAAGTGTATTTATCCCTAATTATAGAATCATTCAAGATTGGAATACTGAACATAGTTTGCAATTTATAATAGGAAAACCAGTATTCATGTACAGTATGGGAGGGCTTGCTGAATACTGTGTTGTGCCAGCAAATGGAGTGTCTGTGCTACCGGAATCACTGCCATATCCAAAGTCTGCAATTCTAGGATGTGCTGTTTTTACTGCTTACGGTGCTATGGCTCACGCAGCTCAAGTGCGTCCTGGTGATTCTGTTGCTGTTATTGGAACTGGGGGTGTTGGTTCTAGGTAAATAATCAATTTTCAAAATATATTTAGGCTGTTAGATCCTCACCTTGCTGTGCTTACTGTACTTTGTATTTGTCTTCAAATTATCTAGGTCAACAAGAAAAAGCAGATAATTCTTGTTTGTGGTACTGTATATTTTACCACTGCTAAATATGATAGAGCCTAAGTACTTGAAACTAGTTATAACCATTTTATTCACGTCTGATTATTACTATGTGGCCTAAGTTACATTTGAATTGTTGAAAACTAGTTCTGAACAATATATACTTAAGAGTCTAATATTATTCAAAACATTACATGTCCTGCCACTAGGCTATTGAGAACCTGAGATTTAAGAAGATTTGTGTACATTGTAAACACCTCCACTCACTAGCTCAGTTGATACTCATTTTCGGAATTGGTAGATTTCCTATGTTGGCCATGTATCAAGGCAACTGGCTCTAATCAAATTGTTTTCCCTTTTAACTTTATCACTCATTCCAGTTGTTTGCAGATAGCTAGAGCCTTTGGTGCTTCGGATATAATCGCTGTGGATGTTCTGGATGAAAAGCTACAGAAAGCAAAGACATTTGGTGCTACTCACACTGTAAATTCAGCAAAGGAAGATCCCATTGAAAAGATAAATGTAATATGCATTTCTCTTTTGCCACGTTGTTTACATTTTCCCTGTATGCATCTACCTTGAATCACAAGATTTGTTAGATAACGTCTATAGCCCTTCGAGTAATTGCAGCGTCAAATAGTCTGCCAAATCACCTTTTCACACCCACATGCATGTTCTATCTACTGGATCTGACATGTTCTGCTCAAACCATCCTGATAATGGGATCATTAGATCACTTGAAGACACCCCTTTTTAATTGTTTGTAATAAATCACACAGGAAATTACTGGTGGAAAGGGTGTTGATGTTGCTGTGGAAGCCTTGGGGAGACCGCAGACATTTGCTCAGTGCACACTAAGTGTGAAGGATGGTGGAAAAGCCGTAATGATTGGACTGGCACAAGCTGGTTCTTTAGGAGAGGTGGATATAAATCGGCTTGTTCGCAGAAAGGTGTGTTTTCTGTATATATACTTTACTGGTTATGTTACCAGTACTCCAACATTAACCACTGCCTCTATTTAGAATAAATTTTAAATGGTTCATTATGATTATAACATGTTAATATTTGTTCTGTCAGCGACCATATTGTTTTCTGCAATGTTAATGGTTGTATTCTCTTTTCATCTAAACATATTAATTTTGTATTTGAGCAGATACAAGTTATTGGCTCGTATGGAGGCAGGGCGAGGCAAGATCTTCCAAAGCTAATTAGATTGGCAGAAACAGGTATCTTCAATCTTGACAATGCTGTTTCTAGAACATACACCTTTGAAGAGGCAGATAAAGCATTCCAAGATCTCAATGAAGGAAAAATTATTGGCCGAGCTGTGATCGAGATAAAGTAAGTCTATGTTCTCAGAAGTGCTTTTCTGCAGCATCAGCTCTGCTTCTCACAACCGAGAAGGGTACATGTGGTTTGGAGTTGCAAGGTGTTGGTGCCCTGAGAACACAAATGGAGAAATGCCTTTTTATGTGTCATTGCAGGGACGTGTTCAAATAAAAACTGTTTTTCTCTTTTTTTTGTCCATTGCTTTGCTTCTAACTCATGTTTCATCCCAGGTAAACCTAGCTGAAAGAACAATGGTATCTGAATGTTCATCATTCGCTTGTCATAAAAAATGTGTTGAATGCTTGTATAAGCAATGCGTATCAGTTTTCTATTGCCTCTTGTTTGACCAAGATTTTTAGGACTGTTATTTATTAGCAGTTTATGTTAGAGGCTATTGCGTAGGAAGTTTGTTATTGTTTTTAAAATTCCCTTCTATTACAAAACCAGTATTTAAACAGATTATCATTTAAGGGAATGCAATCTCTAAATCTGATTTGAGAATTTGAAATGCAGAAAATGAAGGAGTCTTACAACATTTAAAGAGTATGCTAGTAAGATTCTTGGCATTACTAATAGAGTAAGATTGTTATGGTACTAAATTTTTCGATTCACCAAATCTTGGGAAAATACTAGTGATTGTCCTTGAAAAAATTGAGGTTAACATTATTTCTTTTTCTTTAAAGAAAAAAAAAGAAGGATGGAGAGATTAGTAAAAGTGACGATATTCTACTTTTCGAAAATTATTTATTTTCTCTCGTATTCCCATCAAACAAATTTTTTTCATCTTTCTTCCTCTTTCCTCAATCAATCACGGCTTAAATTTATAAAATGTATTCATGTATGGTTATTATTAGTTAAAGATTAATTTAGTTTGGAGTTTGATTTTACTGAGTGATAAAACGTAGATTTTACGTGTTCCAAGAAACAATTACAAAGTAGATATGAGATGTGAGACCCATTTCAGATTTTTTAAGTTTTTCTGACTTATACTAACTTTTGGTATTCGGTTCTAATACTCGGTTGCTGACTATCTGTAGAAGAGATTCCGACCATCAAGATAATATTAGTATTTGTATTAGGTGAGAAATGAAGTATTTGTATTAAGTGAGAAATGAAATTTACAGTACCTTTACCTTTGCAAAACTTCTTCTATCTATAAAAATCTATCTATAAGGACCCATAATTATCATTCTTTTAAACATACGATTATCTTTAATAACTTTTACTTAGACTCCTAATCATAAGTTAATATTTTCAACCTTAAAACACATCTCATACTCGATTCCTTAGATGAAGCAAGCTGGTCTATCTTAGATTCTCTTTTAATTTATCACCTATTAGGTTACACTACGTTTTAAAGCAAACTTCTGATAAAAACATCTAAACACATTCATTTCACTGGAAAATCAATTTAAACATAACTATGTTGCAGAATTAATTCCATTCAGAATGAAATGCAAGCATTGTTCGAGTTCAATTTTTCTTGGAAAGAAACTTGGTCAACTTTTACATCCGTCTTCGGTAGAGCCAGAGTAGTTTAAACTGAAAACTTAAAGATATTGGTAGACCATATCTACGGAAAATAATAATTTTTTAATGAAAAATCCTATTGATATTCAAAATTCTATTTAATTAAAATCAATATAATAGTCCTATATGCAATAAAAATAAACAAATATTAAAGAATTTATTTTTCAAATTGTTAAAAATGGAAGAAAAACAATACATTATAATAATTATCATTGTCATGGAAAACAAATGCTAAACACAAGAAATGAAAGATGAGAATTTAAACAAAAATATAATATACGAACACGATGATAAAAAAAACACTAGTGTCTCAAAGTTCAATTTGCACGTGAGTCCTCTACATAATGCATAAATATAAAAATCAATTAGAAAATATTAATAATAAATATACTCTAATTATATAAATCAATGATATTCTAATCAATATAAAAACAAGCCATAACCTTTAAAATAACAAATAGAAATAACGCATAAAAAGAAAGACTGCTATAAAAGAATATTTAATATAAAAATGGAAAAGACACGATAAAGAGTATAAAAATTAGTATAGTTATTAAAGGGAAAAGAGTGCCAATATTTTCAAAATAAATACTAAAAGAACAAATAGAATATTTTATATTATCAAAACAAATAAAAAATATTTAAAATTATTATTTCAAAACTACCCTCTTAAATAAAAATAATTAACCAAAAAAATTAAAATTAAAAATTAAGGTCAAGGCACCTTTCTAAGTAAATCTGTCCCTAGTTAAATTTGTATAGTGCAGCCAATGTTATCCCCTTCAGGTAATAGCTGCATCTGCTCTAACTGATATTCTGTCAAAGTGAAGACACATTTGACAGATTCGGATTGCTTATGATGCCAAATCCAAAAGTATGTGGGCGTCTTGACAGTTCTGAAATAATTTCATTGCTACCATATGTTATCAACAAAACAGAGTTAAAAAAAGCCTTGTCTTGTACCTGTTTCAGTTATTATTGAAGAATCGAATAAGTAATGTACAAAATTTCTGAAACAAGCATACATACATGCTTGTCCATCATCCAAAAATGGATCGGAAACTACTTTGTCCCTACTACTGTCAACGCAATGAATCACACTAGCTCCTTTGAAAGTTGTAAGTTTTACTGTATTTGCTCCTCGCAACACCTATTCTTCTTTCCACTTGTTAGCATATCTGAGGAAAGCATTGGCAGGGTTTTGCCTAGGTGGAGCTCTAACACGAGTAGACCTTCGAAGCACAGATTCATCTATAATCCTGTGCATCAAATCCTTCGACCTTTTCTGGAGTTCTGAGCTGTAAACATACAAATAAAAGGAATGAATCTCAAAGGTCAAGAGGGGAATTACAGAATAAAATCCGAGTTAATGAAGTTAACACGGAGGCAGCTTTCAATCTTCTTAACCTATATAATTCAAATGATTGTTAGATAAACTACAACACATTAGAACTATTATAGTAAATTTAAATCCCAAGAAAAATAGAGAACCACAATTTTTTGGTAAAAAATAAATAATAACCATTGATGAAAAAAATGTTATCTATTCTATCACAGTTCACATTCACAATAAATTAGAGTATACCACATTGCACTTGATCCAGAATAATTGATTGGCCCAACTCGGAGATCATTCTACTAAGAACAGTATCAATCTAAAATCACATGCAACAGCAAATTTCTGATTTATTCCTTCCTCCATTTATTTTTATCAGCTAACTATAAGTGACCTGAGAAGTATAAGTGCATATTGGACAAGTCTAAAAACCAAGGCTTCCGCTGTTAAGTATGCATCAAGATAACTTACTGTGCAAAGAGAAAAGGCTATCTAGGTATTCATACGTTGAAAATAGAAAACAGGGGAGAAAGCTATATAGGTATTTCATACATTGAAAACAAATCTAACTCACCATATTTTAGTATAATATTTTTCTAGTTGCTTTCGCAGTGCCCTTTCCCGCTCACCCTTGCAATTCAGTGAACTCATTAATGCATCAAGCTATTCAAGCAAGCAAGCCAACAGAAACATAGAATTAGAAAAGAAAAATGAGCACAAAATAAAATAACAAAGGGAATAAAGAAGACTGTCATCATCTAGTACCTCTTCCTTACTGCTGAAGTATCCCCATTCCTTGGAGTCACAGCTTTCAACAAATATCCTCCCATCTCGAGGGAACCACCAATACCTGTTGTAATCTCTGTCTTTACCTAATGGACTTCGACGAACAAATCGTTTCTCCATCTCCCGTTCGAAATATTCTTTCTGTCCAATAGGCAATGTCAATAAACATCAATTTAAAGAACAGATAACAATCTAAACAGGGAGATAGGCAGCACCCTCTGTTCTTCACTATTCTTCTCTGATGGATCCTCCTTATCAGCCTTCGACTGTTTTGGTGATTCCTTTCTGGATAATTCTTTTCCATTTTTGGTTGGTTCTTTCAGCTCTGAATTTAGCTTCTTAGATGTCTTTTTTGAAGCAGAATTTATTAAAGGCTTGATCTCACTACAAAGTAGGTTTTAAAGGAAATGAAGTGAAATGTGATAACCACCAAATTGAAGGAAGATTTTCTATAAATATATATTGGCAAGCAGAAACAGCACACAAGACAAAATCTAACCTTCTATCCAACTGACTGTTTTGCCCAGATGGTTCTATCCCTATAACACTTTTCTCACCCATGTCTCCATTTTGTACACCATGATTATCGTTTCTTGGGACTTTTGCACCATTCAGAAGCCCATCCACAAATCCATTGCTTCCTGACTCAGCTTTCAACCGCTCCTTTTCTTCTCTTTTCCTCCTACCAATTTCCAATGCTTCTTCCCTTCTAGAGGCCCCAAGTGCCTGCCGCTGTTCAATAATCTCATCTAACTTTTCCCTGAAAATTGCGGTTTCAAGGGCTTGATTGACCAATTCGCTCAAGATTTCTAATTTAGCACTCACATCTACAAGGCCATAATGTCCCCGCTTTATAGTTGCTTCATGGTGCCGCAGTTCAGGAATATTGATCACCTCTAGGAAATAACATAAATATTCTGTCCAATTATTCATTGTAATCTGAAAATAAAATCGAATAGATATTGTCACATTAAAAACAATGATGAGAAAATTATTAACCAAGTCACAAAAGATACCAGACACAGGAAGAGGAAATATTCAACAGGGTAAAGCCATCTAACAAAATATGGACGATTATCAATTACTCATACTAATACTAGAAAAAGATAAATGCAAGTCAGATGATAACCTTAGACTTCATTTTTCGGCTCTTCACAGCCGAAGAGTATTCATCATCATCTTTGATGAGAAATCGAAAAAGTGCTGCATGAGTTTCGACAAGGAGAACCACATTGCTATCCTTATGACAGATTGCATTTTCAAAATCTTCTAGAGAGTAGGGCCACAGGTGCAACAGTCTACCAAAGGAATTAAGCAAATCCCAAACCATTAAGAGATTCCCAACACAACTCATTGGAATGTTGAAGTCTTTTGATGGAGAAGGACGATCAGTAAAAACAGGATCATCTGGACCAGGCTTCACCAATAGATCATCAATGGGGTATTTGATAACTTCGTTCTTGTGTCGAGCATTGCCTGGAAAAATTTGTGATTTCAAAATCCTTTGCGATAAAGTTAAATCACAGTGAAGGGGTTTCAAGGTTCTTTTGTTAAATAGATATTATGTTATGATGATACCTATATGAAGTACAGTGGAAAAATATCACACCATTATAGTTTCCAAACAATAATAGAAAATGCTTTCTCCATAGTACACAGGTAAACAACAAGAAAAGGTGCATCTGCAGTCTGCACACCACCCAATTCCAACAAAATAGAAACAAAGAGGAGCTGGGGGAAAATTTGAATTCCAAAACTCCATGCCTTATGAAAAGTATTGTATTATGAAACAAATGACTACTCTACCTTTCTCTTGGCAAGAATCATCGACTTGTGCCCCATCCAACTTCCTTTTACCGTTATCAGTGCCTTCCAGTGATTCCTAAAAATGATAAATTTAGGAAAGATAATAAATAATGCAATGAAATTCATTAACAAAATAACAAACCAATCATAAAAGCCATATATTAGAATATTAAACCCATGTTCTTGTCATTTATCAATAATATTATATAGAAAATAAAAAGGCAGAAACTTCCATATTTCCCTTATCTGTATACCTCATTTTTCCTTTTCTTGGAGCAAACTAAAAGCCCATCTCTGTAAAAAACCCTGCTTCTTAATTCTTCAGGAATATCACTTGATATTCCGTGAGTTTTTGCTAGTTCATCATGTAAAACCCAAGGGGCATTCCGGTATGTAGACTCCCGAATAAAAGACTTCAACATATTTCTACTGAAAAGCGGCTTCTTATGCACCAAATCTTCTGCACAGAGTTCAGATTGTTGACTTATATTTTTGTTTTTGTCAAGCCAAGCTACCTCATAGCAGAATGTGTTGACTCCTTTCTGAATTACTTTTAATATTCTGCATGGATGTACTCCATCATCCTTTTTCCCATGTAGTTCAGCACCGACAAACAAACGTTTCTGCAACTTCTCACCAATAGAATCAGCAAGATCCTTCAAAGGGAGCATGCCTGCAAAACAAAAAGATCACTAATCTGTCCAGTAAAAAGTGAAAAGTATTGCAACATTTTGAATGAAAAGCATTGTATAATCAAACTTGAATCAACAGCTGGCATGTCTCAATAATATTTTATGTGGCAACTCTTAAACATGCATGGCTTTTGTAGTTGAGTTTGTAAATTCTTAGAAGCATGTTTTTTACTATTTTACATAACTGTTCACAGAGCAAAATTTTAAAGAGTCTTCAACTCCAGACATGTGTTACTACTTTACACTTAAATTTGATCGCTGCAAGTACTGCAAACATCATAACTTGAATAGTCAAAAAGTATAATATAATGGGCAAAAATATATGATATACCTCAGATACAAGGAGAATGAACAAAATATCTATGCTCACAATGCCAAGGACTTATCTAGAAAAAAACAGAAGTCCTTATATTCATCCATAAGATAAATTCCACACTTTGATTTGCTGTACAGCATTCTGTGATTAAAAGTTAGGACCTTCTATAACGCACAAATGAAAAAGTATGTAAAAAAGGATATATCAAAATTGAAACTCCAATTGTCCCTACGTCAATAAAAAGATGACATGTAAACATTACAGAGATTAACCTTATGGGCACACATGAATAGGCTCAAAGTCTTCACAAAGAAGTACACGTGTTAAACCAGCTACATAGAAATTTACTAATGCAATAAAATATTAACTTGTTTGTCAGAGCCAATTCATTCAATCTAGTCCACAAAGGTTAGGAAACGCAAGACTCAGGGCATCATATTGGAGGCATCACATAATGAAACATAGGTTGATAATTGATATGATACCATTCTGAATAAATAAAAATGGGAAACTTAGTATTAACCCTTTCATTAGACACTTGTAAACTAGACATCAAAACAAAATAGGAATCCATTTATATACTGTATGTTAACCCTCTACATTAACCTCCAAGCCTTAGTACAAAGTCAGCAGATACAGAAGAGATTAGAATTGCAGACAACATTAGAATTATTCATGCAGAACAAAAAAAATATATGCATAAAGTAAAAAAGTTATGCATCATTATATCAACATATATTTCTTCATAACAGAACACAAAGAGAGTATTCTTACTGTATTGGATAATCCCTAAAGCAGTAGTCATTAATTCCTTAGGAAACTGTTGAACTTTCTCGGTAGCATGCTGTTCAGACACCATAGCCTCTTCATAAGTCAAGCCAGTTTTTCCAGTGACTTTACACATCCAAACCCTCTGACGGTATAGATTCAATCGCTTCAAATAATCACTGCTATATGTTAAGGATTCGCTATCCTCTCATCGCCGGGACCAAGTACGGAATGCCAGAGACATATATTATTGATTAACTACGCAACAACTAGCCTAAGATGCCAACACAGGACAAATCAATCAATATTTTTTAACCACCTTCAACTAAAAGACAGATAAAAAGCAATGCAGTCAAAACTAAAACAAGAGCAACAGAAGAACATATAGGATACGGATAATCTCGAAAGATTTCTTTAGTAAATCGAATTTGGTAAACAGGCTCGTCTGGCTTCAATTCCTCAGGGGGCTCAGCCAAGGAAAAAGGCTTTCTCCTTAAAAGAGGCATTGGGGAAGAACCTCGGTTCTTCTCAGAGACCCGCACCTTACCCTGAGATTTTTACGTAACAGAACCCAGTCAATGGTATGATCTTAACAGTTCAATTGATTTGGGAGCAAAAAAATAGACGAATGTCCACAGTTAAAGAACAAGCAATGAGCAATAGGAATACAGAAGCCACTGGAATAATCTATCTCGGAACTACATTTATTCTGACAGTCTGAACTCTAAATCACTTATACTATCTATGAATTTTGATCACGATGTGCAAAGGAATGGGAAAAAAATGTATTAATTGTTTTTTTATTTGGTCTCCTTCATCAATCACGAGCAGCTTACAAACTAAAGAAATCAAACACGTAAGCCCAGTCTAAGAAGATACTCTTTCCTCGCCGAAACACACTCTCAACTGCATCACAATCTCATGTTATTCAAGCTCACTCGTCCTGGTAACTATTCTCAAAAGCAGGAACCCTAAGAAAATCCCAAATACCAAAATCTATGACTAACAACAACAAAATCAATGAACAACAATCTATACGACAGAATAGAAAAATACCATCACCAAAACCAAGTCTAAAACCAATGCAACAAGAAAAAAACCAACACAAAACCCCAATAATTCCGTTCGAAAACCCAAAAGCAAAAATGGGAGATGAAGACGATCACACACATTCACACTTTCCAATTAATGCACTCAGAGTAAGGCCCTACATTGAAAACCAAAGCGCAAAGCATTGCAGAGTCCCATGAAGAAACCCCAATAGAAGAAAACCCTAAAATGCGTCGACAATAGGGATCTCAAAAGGCGTAAACTCCAGTGCACCAAAAACACGCAAACGCCTCAACAAAAAGCGGCACGGAATGTCCAATACGCAAAGCGCAAACGAAAGAAAGGCGACAGAGCGCATTCAGAAGAAACTCCGGAGCCGAAACGAAGGGAAAATTCAGAATCGGCGGAAAACCCCAGTTCCCGCCACAACCAGAAAATAGGTAATTACAGTTGAAAATAAATTAATTAAATAAACGAACGAAACAACGTTGCAGAGTGGGAGAGAGAGAGTGTGTGTGTGGAATAGAAGAGAGGAAATGGGGAGAGAAAGGGAAGAGCTTACAGTGAAGAAGTTGGTGAATGTTTGAAGGAAGAGCGGAGACAGTTGTGTTTGTGTGTGTGTTTGCGATGTTGTGTCTTCGTTTTGTATATTCGGAATTGCGAGCCAAGAAGTTTCTCACCTTTTCTTTTTCTCCCTCTCCTCTCCTTGTGTGTGGGAAAATAACACACTATTTTTATTTTATTTTTTGCTTTTTAATAATATTTCTCTGCCAATTGAGTCTCCTTCCTGCTTTAATATTCTGGCCCTATTCTGCAACACGTGTTTATTCTCGCTGCATCTTACAATTCAAATTTCGAGTTTTCAACCAACACTTTTTTTGTTTTAACCTTTTTATTTGTCACAGTCATCAATAACTAAACGCGGTACGCGTGTTAAACATTTTAATTAAATGTGAAAATATAATTTCAATCTATTCATTGAATATTTTTACACAGTTTTAAAGATAGGGATATTACAAAAATCAAATGAAAATGAAGTTACTTTATTTGTATTTGAAGAAAAAACCAAAATTAATAATCAAATTTGATAACTATATAAAACCGCTTTGTGCTGACATTGTGTATAAATTAAATTTTAAAAACATACTGTTTCAAAAATATAAACTATATAAAAGGATTGTATTTTTTTTATATATAAAGAGAGTAGACCAAGTATAATTTAGCAAATATAAACTTCAATATTAACGCTGGAATTAATCTTGGTGGGTATTAGAATAATAATGCATTAGGATTAGCTGAAAAGGGTTTTAAGTCAATAAATTAGATCAATCCTGGTTTAGCAAATATTAAATTCAATATTTTGTGAAAGAGTTTGTATTGAATTGAGTGAGGTTATCAAAGGACCATGGAAGGATTTAAACCTCAACCATCTTCATAATCCATATAATTATATCAAGTGGAAATAATAAATATATAGTTATATAAAAGTTCAATTCATATTATTATTTGTTGATATTTTTTTATTACCATTTGTGTTAAGTATTTTATTGTTAGTATTCATCACACTTGGTTGGTACGTAACAAAACATTTTACCCAAACATCTCAGATCATGAACAAACTAGAATGTATTTGAAACAATCTTATTAGTGGAGTGAGATGAAGAACAATGTAATTAACTTTCTCTCTTGAAATTTAGGAACAGAATGTTATAGGCTAACAATATTGCACACTATTAAAAATGAATACAGTGGTAGAAATTGAAAAATATTACTTTGACTTTTGTTATGAGACTATGGTATACTAAACCCTTTCCATTTATTAAAAGTGATACATGTTCAAATAACCAAGTTTGCTGCTTCCATTTTTAGTTAAGAATATTTGTTATGCAACTTGATGACTCCAGACAAGGCTGTCATTGTATTTGAATTCTAATTTTATCATTAATGGCCCTCATTTCAAAACTAGGAAAGTCATTTTAACAAACATTACAAAACAAAATAGAAAACATTAAGTAAAAATAGAAGATCTGCAAATACGATTCAAACAAAATGTACTAAAAGAAAAATAAAAAAAAAATTGAAAATAAGAGTGAAATAACAATCAGTTTAGCAACATTCACCACAAACACAGAGATATGAAATTATATTAATGAATTCGACAAAAATAAATCAATGGTAAGTATAAATGAAAAGAAAGTTTGAGAGAAACGAAAATCATAGGAAAAGTTCTTGCAAGTGACGACATTTAGTGAGACCTGACTTAGCAAAATTTAGATATAAATGGCCAAAATGTAGAGATTGAAATAATAATTTTCTTCACCTATGTTCAATTAAGAAAGGGAGGGAAAATATGCTTTGGAAGATGCAAATAGAAGGAAATTGGATCAAAACCCAACACGTTTGAAAACGAATATTTGGAATTATTTTAAGTATAAGTTTAGTTATAATATTTTTAGTAGACCTAAATTAGATATGGAGTGAATTTTGTTTGGTTAAACGAGGAAGATAATTGTGGTTTTTTTTTTACTTTTAAATTTGAGGTTTTTTGAAGTTAAGAATGCAATTTAGAAATGTGAAAGGTATAAAGCTTAAATAACTTTTAAGTTTACTAAGGAAATATAGGACGTTATGTGAGGTTTTGCGAAGGAATTTTATCATCATAGTAAGTTCTCAACAAAAGGAAATATGTTCTTTATTTCCCTTATTTCAAAAGTAGATAATTCAAAAGGACTCGAAGATTCTGATTTATTTTTTTAGTGGGTTGTATGTTGAAAGTGATGTGAAATAATCATTATTGTTCAAAGTGATGTTAATATAATTTGATAAAAATCATTATTGTTCAGACAGATTAATTTGATAAATTGATTTCTAAGATGTTATGAGAGGGTAAGCTAGATTTGGGTGAGGTGAATGGCAAGAACAAAATGTTCGATAGAAACTTATAATAAAATGTATATTGATTCAGAATAAGGAAAATAACTAGTGAGTACTATGGAGTTTGGGCAAGAGATTCGCGGGTATAGAGGCTCACTTGGAGAGGGAAACTATTTGTTTAGAAAAATACAGTAGTTCAAAAACTTCTACTACAACTACAAAAAAAGTGAAAAATACAAAGAAATGTATATGGCAATTAAATGGGAGGAGGATTTGTTTGGTTTATATATTGTCAAGTCTACTTACAATGGTATTCTGAAACTGAAAAATAAATGGTTAGATGGATCCTACTTCTAAAACTTTGTGGGAGACAAAAATTTCCTATAAAGTTGCATGCTTCACGTGGAGATTATTCTGAAATGAACTGCCATCAGAGGATAATCTAATCTTAGGAAGAGGAATGTGGTTCAATTGCATAATAATTTGTTGTGCTTATTTTGTCTTGTGAAAGTAGAATCAATCCATGAAGTTTTGTTTTCATGTAGAAAATCTTATTTGCGTGGATGGAATGTTATGGCTGATTTAACATTAACAAACTTATACCTAACTTGTAAGATCATTTATGACAACATAAATTTAGAAAGGATATTTGCAGGAAGGAGAACTGAATTATTTTATGGTGTGCAATATTGGTTATGACAATAATGTATAAAACCATTTATACAATGACCTTATAGTCCTATAATTTGTGTTATTAGATGAAGGTTACCAATATTAATTAATGACATTAGACATAACAAAGGTTAGGGAAGATATTAATCGGTTGGTTGAATTTGTTCTTTTAACACAAGGTAATGTGAGTTAGTTTGATCGTGGTCATATGTTGTTATTCATATAAAATTATCACTTTTAATTTGTAAGTCTATGTATAGGATGGCAGACGAAGTAGAATAATCAAATATTAAGAACTGGTTTTGGGGTAATTAAGGTAAACATCTTCTGCCATGAATTTTGTTATAATTAGATATATCAAGTAAATGTTTAAATGAAAATCTTAAGAACTTCATGGAAAATAAAATATATCATCAATTAAATGATAAGGAAAGACAAGTTGGTTCTACAATATATTGTTGATTTGACCTGGTACCCATAAACATAAAAACAATCATAACATTCCCAATTGAATAACTTAAGTAATAAAGACGCTTAATGAATGTTTTGGAAAATGTCAAAGTAAACTCATAGAGAACAATTTTCTAACTAAAAATCATATCCAAAAGCTAGAGCATTGAATAGAAAGTACTTGAATACCTTTGCAAATAAAACTTAGATAAAAGTTGTAAGCCAAAGCTTTAAAATATAAAAAAAAATAACGACAATAAAAAATAATAAAACACATAAGAAAAGGAATTAAAAATAATTAAAAAACATAAAGAGAACTAAAAGACAAGATAGATTAATTTACCTGAAGAAACTCATGACACGTGATTTCGGTCTTTGTCTTTTTTTGATGATTTTTTTGGCTAATGGCTTGTTTCTTATATCCATGGAGGAAAAGATGACTTTGGAGTAAGTTGTCCAATATGGGACAAGTAAGTGAGAACTGAAAGTGTAAGAAGTGTGAAACTGGGGTTGATATAAAAAAAAATATCTTGGATTTAAATCATCAAAATAAAAATGTTTATGGTTTATATGATAAAACATGAATTACGTTATGAAAATGATGAATTTGCATATTTTGTTAATGGTTAATAACTTACCAAATATATGAGAAGTAAACAGGTACAAAATTAGGAAATGGGTATGATGTTTTTCTCTTTGTGGAAAAACTAGTAGAAACAAACAATCGAAATAACTAGCTCAAAATTTTGGGAGAAGAATAAGAAAAAAAGGTAATATGTTAAATTATTATAATTTAATAAATTTAACAAATTATTTTTATAGAATGGAGAATGTAGCTTTTCAAAGTGTTTCGTGTATTAATAAAGTAAAATATAATCTAAAAATAATTTATATTTTTAACATTTATTCTATTTAGATCTCGACGTCTTTTAATACTTAAAATGTAATTTAATTTATAGATTGCATTTTGATAACATACACGGACGTGTTTGAAATAAAGATGAATATGAAAGATAAAATGACTTTGTATATTTTTTAAAAATTATTAATATTTACTAACTATCTTAAAATTTGTTATTGAATTTTGAAGATTAAACATTATTCATATTTCTCTATTATTTGGATAAAATTGTCAATACTTTTAAAACAACCTCTACCTGATTATGTGTTTTAATTAGTTGTGATACATTTATATGAAGACACTGTGTCTTCTTATTCTAACTTGATCTAATAGATTGGAGACACTCTCATTTAAAGTGTATATTTAGAATCTAAATCATATCTGATTTATTGAAGAAACTCTTAATTATGTATAATTGTATGTATAATTCTATTGATTAAAAGTGAGAGATGAATATTAGTAAATTTTGAAATTGAAGTGTAGTTTCACTTAATAATATTAAACTTCAAGATTTCTTTGCAATGTTTATCCTTTGAACTTAAAATTATCATCGGTTTTTATACTTTTTAAAACAACGTTGACCAGATTATATTTCTTGGTTAGTTGTAATGTGTCTATATTAAAGTGTATCTTCATATTCCAACTTGATCCAATGAATAGGGGACACTCACAATTGTGATATTAGAGTGTATGTTTAATTTGAAATCATACCTGATCGATTCAAGACACCAAGACACTCTTACCCACGTCGCAATTCTCTTGATTAGAAGTGAGAGATGAATATCAAATAAGTATTAACTATTTAGTAAACATTAAGATTGAATTGAAGTTTTACTTAACATTACTAAACTTCAAGATCATTTTTTGTAATTTTTAGCCTTTTGAAACTTGCATCGAATCCAAATAAGTTTAATAAACAACATAAATGTATTTTGATAAAGTCTCACGTCGATAATTTTATATCATTTAAATATTTTGATAGAGTCTCACATCGATAATATATTAGTAAAATGTTTTTATATCTTATGAAACAAAATCAATGATATTGTATTTTTTGTTCAATGTATTTTTTCAAGTATCACATCGGTAATGAATAATGGAATGTTTTAGTATCTTATAAAATAAAACCAATAATATTATATGTTATTTTATTTAATATATTTGTTAAGGTCTCACATCGATAATGCAATACTTCGTTGATCATTTTTCATCTTATAAAATGATACATATATTTATTTTAAAAAAAAAATATTTGATAGTACATAATTTCATAAATCGATTCAAAACTTTTTAACAAATTATTTAAACTCAACTTTTTAACAAATTATTTAAACTCAACCGTTAGTAAGTTTTTCATATTTGTATAATGTTTATAATGTTTATCATTTGATGTAATACATAGTTAAACAATTTTTAGTAAAAATATTTCATTAGTGAATGATGTCATCAATTTATTTATTTTTTAATAAATTACTTAGACTCAACCATTAATAAGTTGTTAATATTTTTTATAATATTAGAAATTTTGTTAACTATGTTTAAAATATTAGTTTACAAATATTTTATTTGAATTGGTTTCTTTGCTTCTTTAACAACTTTTTTATATGTATCCATGTCCTTATATATTAGTTCCATCAAGAAAGAATTTATTTTTCAAAATTATAATTTCTTAGAAAAAAATTGGAGTATCGGAAACATATTACTTTAATTTCATAGTATGGGTATACAAAATTAATATTTTTTTTAATTGGAAACATATTACTTTAATTTCATAGTATGGGTATATAAATTAATAATTTTTTTAATACTTAATTCATACCTAATGAATTTCATGATAATGTGCATTGATTTAAGAATGGTAAAATATTAGAATTATATTCTAAAAACTACTATACAATGATTACTAAACATTTATAATTTTCAGACAATTTTTATTAAAAGGAAATCAAACAAACTTTGAAAAATAAATAATAAAACAAATAAAATTTATGAGAATCAAACAATTACCAAAATTCATGGTTTGCTCTTTAACTTACTCTATTCTCATTAAAATTATAGATTTATGATTTGTTTTCAATTGACACACTATCATATATACATTATTTAGTATTCAATCCATTTTTATTATGGAAAATGATCTTTTACTATAGTTATTCTCAATTGATCATATGCAAACAAAAATAAACAATATTATGTAAATTACATATAATATGTAAAATACAAATCTTTTAATTTGAATTATCTTAAGATTTCATTGACTAATCAGTTTGGTTATGAGAAAATAATTAATCAATAAACGATTCAAGGGTGATAAAGTTATAAAAAAATATTAAGTTTAATATGATAATCTAATCAGTTAAGAAAAAATAATCAATAATAAATAAATAAAATTAGGATCATGAGAGAAGTTATAATACAACTCAAACGATAAATCTAACTTATTCATTTGTAATAGAAAATCTTAAAAAATCACCAAAATTTACTCTCTTTTTTTCTCAATGTTCACTATTTTTTTACTCTCTAAAATTCTAAAAGTTAAGAAAAATAAAATATATACTCAATCAAAGTATGAATGAATAAAGTTCACTGTCCGTGCCTATAAATAAATAAAATAGGAATTTAGACATTACATTAATTCAAGTAGTGAATACTTAACACTACCTTACTAATCTTAATATTTTAAACATAGGGTATATTGTTTTCTAAAACAAGTTAGTTGGGTTAATACTGACGTGTTGAGTCTCCATTTTTATATAATTGTGTTAACACAACATGATCTTCCTTGAATTAAAGTAATCACGTTGATTGTTTTTATTTTTTTTAACTAGTTTTTTTTTTCTTTAATAAATTTGAAACATTTGTTATTAGAATATACGGTTTGTTTGATAAAATAAAATAATTGATTTTATTAGTTAAATAATATCAATTTTTATTAATTTAGAAACAAAATAACACTTTTACATATCCCAAAATAAAACTCATCGATAACTTTTTGAATTATAAAATGTTTTATAATAATAATTTTTTTTTATAAAAAGGATAAGTTATTGAGACATGTATTTTTAACAAATCATAAATTCCACAAAGACACTTATTTTTTAAACGTGAAAATAAATAATATAATATCTTATTTTAAATTATTTTTTGTCATTCTATTAACACGGACTTAGTCAAACACTATAATAAGAGAAAGACTCAAATTATTTTATTTTTAATTTGATTTTGTTGGTAAGTTTAAACTTTGTATATTCACGTTTGAGGACACAAGAGCTTTTATATTAGTATTTATATGATTATATATTTTTTATTAAAAAATATTAATATGGATCATTATTATCATTATTCTTACTAGTTAAAATTTGAAATGTGTTAAAATTTGAAATGAGTAAGTTTTCATATTGTATTAATTGAAAACATATAAAAGTTTATACTAATTTTCAAATCTATATTAATTGATGTGAGACTTTTATTTCTATCTTATTTGATGACCCTTTTTGTTATACCTTTCAAAATAGATAAACCACTCGATGTGGGACTTAGACACTTTGGAATTAGAAAAACATAATACAAATTTTTTCAACAAGTATTGGTTAGAAGGGCCAAAAGCTGACCAATAAGATATGTATGTTATGACATTAGTTCTAGAATCAATATTGTATGAGATCACATAGAAAGTGAAGGGTTTCAATATTGTTTTCCAACTGACATTGAAAGTATGAGTTTCTACATCAATTCATTGTCAACTGAAAAGAAAAATAGACATTTTCCATATTGGTTATGTATACAACCAATATGGAATCGCTAGCAATAAACATCTTCTATAAGGCATGCAATACAATATTTGACATCGATTTTACATCAATTATGATGTCAAATATGAAGTTTTATATTGGTTTTAGTATAACCGACATAAAATGTTAGTTCTTTTAAAATACAATATCTATTTTGACTAATTCCCCAACTTGTTAAAGAACAACCAAACTCAAGCAAGTATAAACAACTTAAAACCATATGAATCACACATGAAAACATAAATACATAATTATATTATTCCAAATACATAGAAACCAATATTTCAACTTAAACTACATATAAAACAAGTATTAATCAACTTTATTCATTTTTAACTTCTTATAGCTTAATTGTTCATCTGTTTGTAAATTTTTCAAAGTGTTTTTATGGATAATGATTCTTTTGTTCTAAACACCTATAATATAACAAATCAATATGTTATTTAAGATCATATAGGTAAATTATTAAAGTAACAATAAAAATTATATTGCTCATTTAAGAGTATCTTCTACAATTTATCCTGTGAACACATCATATGACATAGTCACATTTAAAGCTACCAAAATATCCATTATCCTAAAGTTAAACATTATATATGTTAATAAGTTCTTTAAAACATGTTAGTATGTATTGAAATAAAGTATCAAAATAATTTATAGACATCATAATTCCTTGTGAACTGGTCCTTTGACTTTTGTACTTTCCATCAATTATGTTACAAACATTAAAAACACTCTTGGTGAAAAAAGTATATGTTATTAGTACAATTGAATATTAATATTTAGAAAATATAATTAATTAGTATGAAAAATAAACATTCATTTATTATATGCTCGTGTTGGGTTTACTATCAAATAAGCAAAATTAGCATACAATAATCTTTAAAACAAATAACTATAATTAGAAGGTGTTAGTGGTATTTGTATAATTTAAATCTTGGTTAAAATAAGAATTGAAATATAACAATTGAAATATCAAACTATTATAATTGATTTGTTGATATAAATAAGTGTTAAATGATTTATTGATGTAAATAAGGGTTAAAATAACAATTCTCCTTAAGAACCAATCATGTGTATATATTTGAAAATTTTCCCTTTTATTTCTTGATTTTTGTATGAATTGAAGCTCAGATAATTTATACATATCAATATTATGCTCCTTACGTAATTTATTTAAAATCATAAAATAATAAAAGTTTATATGTTAACTACATCTTAAATAACGGTGTAATTTAAATTAGAATATGTACTTTCATGATACAAAACTCAAAAGCAACAATGTTTAGAAATTTCTTCCTTATTATTATTTTGAAGGCATCAATATAAAAGGAGAAATTATTGTTGTGTGTCCCAAACTAGCTTGCATCCTAACGGATTCAATGTGGTTGCACATAAATTTGTGGGTCATAGACAACAATTCAAAAATTACAATTAACTCCGTATCTAGTGACTTTTTAAGCATTTTTAGTTTTTTTTTTTTCTGCTCAAAATCCTAGATATTTCTTAAACGATGAATATTATAAGCATATAATATGATGGAGTATGATATTAAATTTTGAAAATTGAAAACAATGTGTGCTTACTAGAAATGTATGACCGCACATTATTTAGTATTTATTTTTTTATTTCAAATATTCTCTTTTAGATATCAAATGATTGTATATATCATATGAAATTTAATATGAAACTTTGAAAATAACTTTTATAAAGTACCATATTATAAATAATTTTAGTTTTACACGTGATTTAATATTTAATTATATTATCTAAATATTTTATTTTAGACATTAAATGGTCATACAAATTATTAGATATTTAATAAGGAATTTTAGAAATAAATATTATTTTTTTACTATCAATTTTCTTAAAAAGTTAAAAGATACAAATTTTCAAAATTAAAAAAATATTTCTTCTACTTTCAAAATCAAAATATGATAATTTCAAAAATAAAAAAAATCAATCTAATAAATAAGTTTTGTCTTAAGGATTACGTGATTTCTGAATTTTTACTGTGAATGGACATAAATAGGAGTAAGGTCAATCCTTTTCGAGTCCAAAATAAAAAATATTTTTATTATTTTTTTCTACTTGCATTTTTTTATTTGCAAAGATTAAACATGTTAAAAAATCTACATTCATTCTACTCATTTTATTTAATTAATTAATTGTATCATATTAAAACAAGCGACTATCCTGATTCAGTTTAGCATATCTTTTTTTATTTTTGATTTTCTATAATTTTTCTTAATAAACTATAATGATGATTTTCTTCTCTAACTTTTTTATAACAAATATTTTTATCGCTCCCTCGTGATTCTGGTTGCAACATCCGCTTAATATAATAAATGACATGTTTGTCTTAGATTGAATCTACCGATGATAAAGATATTAAAAGAAAATAAAAAATGTTTAAAAAGAGAAAAGAATATACATTTTTATTTGTAAGATAAAAAAGTGATATTTCATGTAATATTTTTAAGTGTTGATTTAATTTATTTAAACAAAAAAAACAATTTAAATATATAAAAATTAGGTTTAATTGAAAAACTATTATAAATAGTGTGTATTTTTTAACTAAATTGATTATATCAATTATAAATTTTTATGGAATTTTTGAAAAAGTTAAATATATGGAATTTTATAATCTATTGGAATAACTTATTTATTATTTTCTAATAAACTATATTTTATATTTATTAGCATTTAAAAAGTAGAAACAATAAGAAGACCAAATTTTATAATAATGAAAAAAAATGAGTTAACTTTTAACATGGAGATGTTGTGTTTTCAAACTGACGTGTGTCAAAACCCAAATTGGTTTGGATAATTAAAGTTTAAAAATTAAAAAAATTGTTCAATTAATGAAAATAAAGATTTAAAGAATCTTTAATTTGAGAGAAAATAAAAAGTAAAAAAATATTTTTCTTTAAAATATTAAATTAAGAAAATACAAAATATTATCTTCCTTCCAACCAACTCAAATTTTTTTCACCATCTTTTTCTCGCATGCAAATGGTAATAAGGACAAAAATACACAGTTTTTTGGTAAAAAAAAAAGAAAATTCCTTTTGGCTCACATTATTACCACTCTGACAATTGGCTCACACTATTACCACTCTGACAATTGGCTCACACTCTCCACCTGTTGTATCATGGACAGATCCACCTTCATCACTTTCTCATTTTCTATCTTCAATTATACTCATAAATAAAATACCTCCTAGGGAATTAAAAGAGGTGAGTTTGTTTGGTGAAAAGTTTGGTTGTGGCCTGTTCATTGCCTCTGTAAGGTTTTGAGTGAAAAAAGAGGAAGAAAGTAACTGTTTAGAGAAAATTGTGTAGTGGTTGATGCCTGATTTTACAGATGCGGAAGTTGGGATGGGAGAGGTGCTTTTTAGTGCAAAGTTTACTGAGTTATGAATAAATGACAAAGAAGGAGGTTTAGAGTTTATGACTGAATTAGTGTTTAGAGAAGGATGTTGTATATAAATTGTTCATATCTTGTAAAGTAATCCTTTGACTAAAGAAGGATGTAGGTGATTTTTATTTCTTACTTGATTTGATTTAATGTGATGTGTTTGGGTATGTGGTTAGTTTGGGTATGCGGTTAGTTTGGATTAAAGATTTAAAAGGTGGTGCAAGAGTGGTATGATATTACACTATTAATTTATAATTTATTAGATTAATAATATTTTGTAAACAATTTTTTTATTGTTATTTTTATTTTTAATAAGAATTTATATTTTTAGAGAATTTAGGTATTTTAGTAAAGAATGAGGTTAATTTTTCTGTTTTAAATAGATTTTTTTCTAATTAATGTTTTGTTATTTTTTAGTTGGAAATTAGAAGTGGAAGTGTTAAGAGAGATGAACTCTGAATGAAGTGTGAAAAGGAAACTGAATTGGAATGGGAAAGAGAAAAAACGAAAATTGATTAGTTTCTTGATTTTTGTTTAATAATTTATCCTATAAAATTTAGTTTTCATATCACTTATTACACTTCGAAATTAATTTTAAATTAGGTTACATATTCTTATTCTCGTATTCTGACACTGTGTTCATTATTTTATTTTTTTTTTCACTTCTTGCATAGAGTAATAGTGTTGAAAACTAAGGTTAAAATTTAATTTTATAGCTACAAGATACTTGAATGATAAGATAATTAATAAGTTTTATAAATTATTTTTTTTCTTCTTTCATTTTTCTAGTGAGGGTTGTTTTTAATTTTTGCAGTTGTTCTTTTATCTTTTTTTGTCATATTTTGTTTTCATCTTCTCAGTCTTATGTAGTTTTATATGATAGGTTTATAAGAGTATTATAGTATTTTTTTTATTTTCAATTTTTATTCTGAATTATCATTAGATTTTTTCAGATAATGCATTTTCTAGTTATGAAATATTTTTTCAGTTTAATTTACATGTATTGAAATTGTATATCCTCTCTTTTGTTTCTGTCAAACCTTTCATTTAGTTTTCTTTTATTATTATTTACAGATTTGTTGTAGTATATTGTTTCAGGTGATAGATAATGAGGGAATAGTAGTTTGAGCTAGTTTTAGTTAGATTATAAGTATTGTATTTCTTTCAAATTTTTTAATTTCTCTCCATTATTAATTTAATAATATAAACAAATTCATCAATAAAATCGATCTGTTTTGAGTTTCTTTACATTTAACTTACGTTGAACTCTATATATTATAATATTATAAAACTTAATTTTAATTTTAAAATCCGAAAGAAATTGAGAGTTGATCAAAATTGACGTGATATTGATTATCAACACACCCTATATATATTCTGATAGAACTGGAAGTTGTAAAAAAAATGAGAGATAATCATTTAATCCTTTAAACAACTTTCTTATACATTTATTCAGACTGATTTATGATAAAATAAAATTTGAGTTTTTTTAACCTGAAACAATACTAGAACATGTGATCTCGATAATTAATAGAGAAAGAATTTTGAAAAGGTTGATTAATCCATATATGACATAATAATAAAAGTAATAATGATAATAATATAATAATAATAAATTTTATAATAAAAATAATATTAATTAATTTATTGACGTATAATTTTATCAATAAATATAATAATATTTATCGACAAATTTTTTATTGTTGACATAATTTATATTTACTGATGATTTTGTTTATCACTAATTCTAATTCTTTTATAGTGAATGTGATATATATATTAAACTTTAGAGAATAGTAAAGAAAAAGTTGAAAAGAGTCTCTTACAAGTCCTCCTTGAAACCATATATATATGAACTATTTGGTTATTTTATGATGATTAGGAAATCAATACCAAAAAACTAGAATTTAGAGTCAAATAAGAATAAGAATAAACACTTACCAATGACAACATGTCCTTCCTCCGAAAGTTCATAAGCAACAGCTAAGTTTAGGCTAGACGTTGTCTACAACAACATAAAAAACCAAATCCCGTAATCAATTTCAAAATTTCTCATAATCAAACAGTTTGTTACTAACTAAAAAATAAAAAAATTGAATGAGTATATAAATGAACAACTTACACCAATGACAACGCAAACATACCTAAAATTGCTTATAAAATGAACCGTCTAGGGAATCGTGTGTCTTAAAGAGCTTATAATAAGAGCTCGCAACACTTCTGCCACAGTCATACCATACATTGCTAAACTCCTCCCTCAAAGAACATAAATATAAAAAACAATAACTTATAGATTCGGATCACCAGCGCAACGCTGTCGCCACCAACAATCACTAGATTCTCACTCCGCCCTTCAAATTCTCAACCTCTCATACTCGGACATGTGACTTTAATTTATTTAACTTTGATCCATTTTTCAAATACTTTAGTAAGAATTAACTTATATCATGAATATCCATCTAACTTTTTTTCAAGAATGTTGCTCTGCCCCATTAAAAAATACACTTATATATTTAATGAATATACATTCAAAAGTCTCATTTCTCATTCTCACAAAATTCCACCAAAATTTCTCATCAATCTTAAGTACACGGTATGAAAGGTGTAATCAGCACTTAGACAAAAAAAATATACATGTACTAAAATTTCATAAAAATTAAATATGAAACTTAATGTGTATGTATTAACAAAGTAAACAAGGATAAATATTTTAAATTATTCAATCAAACAATTCAAGATTTGATAAAATATTTATTTATTTTATTTAAAAAAAAAAGTTTACTTAAGAAATCAATATAAAACATCTAGCAATCTTAAATCTAATGAAACTTATCAAACAATTGAACATCTACAATTTATAATAAATTCCTATGTCTAAACTAGATCCCAATCTCAAAATTAGTATAATACAAATATTTATGTAGATGATGAGTGTAAATTAGTTGTGTTATACTAGAGCTTCATGTTAAGCTTATTGTTAGAATCAACTTATATTTACATTCAATTTCCAATAATATATTAAAGATTGACCTAAACAAAATTAAGTCCAATTAATTTGTTAATACTAAACCAAATCCAATTAAGCCCTATTTATATAGTTAGGACATGATGTTCACCATTGCTACTACATAAAATTACTAGTTTATATACCGATAATTACGTATGGATTCTGATTCATAAATAAAATCAATGCTATAAACAGATATTTACATATACATTTAATGTATAAATACGTATAGATATTTTCGTATGTAAACCAAATTACTTATCTATAAATTTAATTTGTATGAAATATTCACACCATGATGTACGAACGATTCTGAAGAATCTTGTCCCGAGGTATTTGTAACCATATCCGTAGTAACATGTAGGGTTACTTAGGTATGAATTTTTTGTATTGTTTAGTAAAAAATGTTGATAAAATAAAACTTGAATTCTTGTATCATCCGTTTCGAGTTGGTATCCTCATGGTATAATTTTTGGAACTCTAATATACTACGTTGAAATCGCAACCAACACTCTCTGCGATCTCAATCCTCTTCGTCCCGTCGATAATCTTGTCACAGCCGGTGATTGTCACGCTTTCGTGGCCGGCGTTGTCGGTGCCGACATGAGCTACGATGAATTTGGAATCCATGAAGGGTTTGTTGGATGGATCTTCTGTGCCATTGCAGGTTTGGTTCTTCCGCCATTCACTATATTTTGTTTCAGTTATTAGCCACCTCGTCAGTGCCCAACATATGAAGAATTTGAAGCACTTCTTCTGGAAATAGAGCGCTGCCGCAGATCAATTGGATGCGTTTGTGTTTTCCGATGATGATTGACTAAGGTAGTTCGCGAATTGTATCGATTTTATTGGAGGTTTGGGAAATTGAGAAATAATTGTTGATTTATTGGAGGATCCACCCTGCCTTATTCTTGCAGGGGAAGAACTGGTAGAAAAACAAGAAAGGTAAAGCTTGTTCTAAGATTCAATACAGTTGTTCAGTTTTCCTTTCAAATTCATTGTATGAAATTTTGGCAAAAATGATACAGCAAAACCAATAGTTGTGTTTTAATTCGATGGAGAAAGTTTTGGGGTCCGAGAGTGGTTTAGTTTTTGAGAAATTTAACATTTGGCTGAATTTATTTCATGAGAATTAGTCTTACATAAATATGTTTTTTTGATATCATGACTCATGAGCCCACCTTTAAATCAATTCTTCAGATAGAAAAGTTTAAAGTTATCATTTAGGATTTAAAGAACGTATATTAAAAGAGAAAAGTTTAGTTATCATTTAGCTTACAATCATGTATATTTACTGTGACCTCACATTTGTTTTTGGGGCCAAATTAGCCAATCATTACTGTCATTGTCAAACAATACCAATTTGCTTTGCTAGAGCTGAGATGTTTGGAAACACAAATATACAATGACTTTTGCTGATATAAAGTATAAATTGTTATTGTTGTATTAGTTCTAAAATTACTGATGTTAATTCTGCTATTACAAATCTTAACAGATCCTAAAAGTGTTAGTGACTCTGTTTATCTTCCAAGGGATGAATCATTTGGTCACTTGAAGTCACCAGATTTACTCGTTTATATACTTAAATCTGCATCTCAAAATGTGATACGTACCTCAATTGCAATATGCACTTAGATTGCAATTCAATCAACCTAAGTTTACTAGCTTTGATGACTTGCATGGACTCTTTGATGGTGGAATTAAGTTCCCTACTGATGCACTTAGCAAGCTTAGTCCTATACCATTGTTCACTGAACTCTTTCGTACCGATGGGGACTAGGTCCTAAAGTTTCCACCACCTAAAGTAATTCAAGGTATTACATCACAAACAACTACATCATACCAATATTTATATTCATAAACATTTCATAAGTTGATACACCATTTAAAATGTTTTTATTTGGAGTAGTGGACCAGTCTGCGTGGATGACTGATGAAGAGTTTACAAGAGGGATGATTTCTGGTGTGAATCCTCAAATCATTCGAAGACTTAAGCTAACTTTACTACTTTACTGTTAATAAAGTACAAAAAGTGAACATTTTATCAGAGTTTATTACCTTACCTAATTGCAAATTAATTTTTTTTAGGAGTTTCCGTCTAACAGCAAGCTAGATAGCCAGCTCTACGGTGATAATACCAGTACAATTACCAGACAACGCTTGGAGCCTAACTTGGGTGGACTCACTGTAGAACATGTAAATACACATTCTTTTTTCTTTCCTCATTGAGTAACATTATAGAAATCTTCCCTCCTTCTATAGGTAAATACACATCTCTCCAATCTCTAACTTAACAAAAAAAAAACATTACAGAATTGAGATGGATTCGATGATTTCCATAAATAATTTTATTTGTTATCCAATTTTAGATTATCATATTCTAGTAGGTTTAAGAGAGATTCAGTGAATCCCATACTCTTAGTGATTATGGAACTCCCTGTACCACTTTGTTAACATTAACTAACCAAGAATATTCCTTCTTAAGTATAAGACCACAAACATCATAATGGAAACTTAAGAAATAAATAATATTAACATTGCGGAGGGACCCATGATGCAAGATGTTAAAAACAACTATTATCTCATATCTATAAATAAGTAATTAGTATAATAAATACATATTAAACGCTCCAATTAAAGATTATTAAGTTTTTTGCCTTGATTTTGTTATCCACTAGGTTTAGAATAATGATAAAGAAATTGAGGAGTAAATATAATAAAAGGAGATATTTATTGTTACTTATAAATTTTGTTAAAAATGTTTATTAACTCATTAATTATTACATCTAAGTGTATGATTGGAAAAATTAATCTATTATCATCTGGTTGAATTAATATTTCATCCTTTCACCTAATTGTGTGCAACGACATGTGGTTGGAGTGGATGGAAACATGCACAGGGTGCAGAGTGAGAGAAAGGGCAAAAGCACGATGACAAAGAAATTTGGCAAGAGGCGGAGAAAGTTGCCCCAACCCAACGTTCAAGACAAAAAAAAAAAAAAAAAAAAAAAAGGAAGGACCACAAACACTAACACCAATCAACCACCCTTTTTATCACACAAATACACTAATTACACCGATTATTAGTTTTTAAAGAAATTTTTATATGACACATGTTCGAATACTTTTATTGTTGGATTTTTTTATTATGTCCAAATTTTATTTATTATGTTTACATAATATATAATTCTGTTTTATTCTCCTTCAAATTTCTTTTATTACTATTTCTCTATAGCTTGGTCTAATTTATCTTATTTTACTGCTGTTTCAGATTCTATCATAAATTTACGAAGGTGGCTTGAAAACGTATTTAATTATTGATGCAGTGTAATTATATAAGAATTTGGTTGATACATAATTACTTATGGTTTTGATCTGTAGGTAATTATTTATTTACGAATCTAATTCCTAATAATTATCCACAATTTAACATGCACTTACTTATTTACGGATCTGATCTATATATAAGTACCTATGAATGATATTTATGGATATAACTGTATCGAGATTACCTACAAATCAGTAATTCATAGGTAATTGTTATTTATGAAATATTTACGTGTGGAGACTATAACAAATTGGCATACAAAATTAAAAGGTAGAGGATTCGACACATATTTTGTTTTAGGAAAACATTGAAAGAAAATATAAAATGGTTTAAGAAACTACATGTCTCTTAAAGACAAATAACCTCTAATTAATTTAAAATATATTTATAACTTTTTTAAATATTTATTTAGCCCTAAAATATCTGAAAATATAAACTATGATAAAGAAATATATTTATTTAAAACACTTTTTTATTTTCTTTTCTTATGGAAATTAACCTTATGTTTAAATAGGAAATGTTGTAAGTTTCTAAAATTCAAATACATCAAGTATGAATTTAAATTGCTTTTATTTAACAGTACAAATTTATCAAAATTTAATAGAATATTTTAATTACCACCAAAGACAAAAATATTTTAAAATAACCCTAAGAATGTCCATTGAGAAACAATATATATATATAGTTATAAAAAAATAACTATCATAGACTTTTTGTCAAAAAAACTTGGTGACATATACTAAAAAATAATCTAATAATATTAGTAAAAAAAAGTATAATTAACTTGAATATATCAAATATAAATAATCTTAATAATATCAACAGCAAAAATAGCTTCAATCAACGTTGATGGACTAAAACTTTAATTTGCAGCAATTGAAAAATAGTCTCATTTCGCAACAATAAAAAAAATCCTGGCGAACGTATATAAAAAAATAACTCTCCGAATGTTGGCCAAGCAAAACTTTGATTAATAATGTTTAAGAAGTCTTACATTTTAATCAATATTATTGACATAAATTATAGTGATATCAATTGAGGTAAACAAAAAACATAACATTATTTTAAAATCACAACTAATGTTAATAAATAAAACTCTTATTATAATTAAATGAGAAATAATATTGATAAAAATAAAACTTCAGTAAACATCAATAGAAAAAAGAACATTAATAATTAATTCTATGAAGGTCGTTCAACCTCAGTCAAGCTCACAATCATCGCAGCAAAAAATATTTCAACTCAAACCCAACTAAAAGAGAGTGTAAAAATAAAAGATATAGATTTGAGAGAAGAGATAATTGAATAAATTCTTACTTTTTTAAGGTAGAATTTAAATTTTTTAATTTAAAATAATCAAATTAATCTCACAAATTTCTAAACGTTTAATTTTTAATAATATATCAAGATAATATATTTATCATCGAATATCTCAGATTCTCTATAAAATAATTATCTTCTAAATATTTCTTATCTAAGACATTATGAATATTTTGCTTATTGCTGTGAGAAAATGACAAAAATGACTACTTATTATTATTTCCATTTGTGATTCCATGGCATGACAAACTTAAATAAATGTATTTTTGTGGTCATTATATTTAAAAATCATCAATTTTAGTCATCATATATATTATTTTTAATTTCTTCGGTCCGTGAGTTTTAGATGATAAAAAAGTATATAAATTAAAATACATTAAAACAACGTGTGATAATTAAATAAATAATTTTAAAATACATAAATTAAAAAGGTAAAAATGATCAAACTATAGAAACTAAACAGATAATTAAACTTATAATAACAATAATAATGTTATAAAATAAAAATTATTAAAATAAATAAACACTACTTCTCTATTTTGTCTGAAAACATAAAAAATACAATTATAGTACAATAAATTATGGTAAGGACCACACGTCTATTAGGACAACAAAGAATGTAAGATAAACGAAGCAATTGAGTGAATAACTAAGAAACTTTACATGGAAAAGAGAACACAAATAAAGAGAATAATAATAGTTTTGTTTTACAACCATTGACTGAAATCTTGTTTGCTTTGAAGTTTTATTCGGCGGAAAATATAGGGTCGTGAGTGAGCTTGTAGGAGAACATTGTTGACTTGTTTCAAGAAACACGATCATGGTTTTGCTCGTGACCTTCACAAAACCAAAATTACCTAACCAAGACTTTTGTTACGATAAACATTTTTAAATTTAAGTAACAAAAGTTTTTTCTTCATACCAAATGGTACAAATATTTGGTACTTTAAGACTTTCGTAGTTTTGGAAATCGGATAAGGTAAAAAAGTAAAAAGCAAATAAAGTATATTAGTAGAATAACAGTGCCCTCTTCAAAGTCACGAACTTTGAAGGTGTTGGGTGAGAATAGGTTAAATGGTCCCAGAATTACCAATCTTAAAGATCTGAAATACCCATGTTTGGTGAGTGGCGTATAAACACATGTGGGCATAGAGTAGCAAGTATAAATAAGAAAATTGCCAAAAGAAGAAGAAGCAGAAATGATTGTTATTTATTTAAAAAATGAATGAATCAGAATGATACTTGTGGAATTTGGTTGGTTGATGATTTGGATTCTTGTCTTTAAGGGCAGCGTGTGGCCCAGAAATCATTGACGCAAAATATGGAGCTGCGATCTGATATGATGAATCGTGAATAATCTTGTTTTTTGTTTTATTTTTTTGGCCGACAATTGTCAACAGATCAAAGTGACACACTTTTCTTAATGCCTCATGTGAAATCGACCTACCGAATCTTCGTCACACACTACTTCTCTACCCGTGTCTCTCCAATTGCATTTTCTCAGGATAATTAAAAATTGTCGTCACATAACGCTCTATTTGGATATGCTGATCTAGTGTTGAAGAGGAACCTCGAGCACCTACAAAAATTCCTGTTCATGTTTGGATTGTTGAATGGAAATACATATAAAGAAAGATGAAGGGAGGGAAGGAGTGTCCCTCTCATGTGAAGAAAAAGAAACGTGGAATTAGAGGTTGAGGTTGATGAATTTACCACTTTGCTTTTGCATGATATGTGATTCACGTAGGATTTGTATAATTGTATGAGAGGAATTCTTTGAACCCGTGTTGAAACATTAATGAAGGCATTATGTATGTGTTGAACAATAGTTTTTTTTTTTTTTCTATCAAAATAGTGTAAAATTCTTTATAAATCGTGTTTCGAAAACAATTTTAAAATTAAGAAGTTGTGTTTGTAAGTATAATTTGTAGTTGAGGACAAATTTTCTTTTGTCTCATATAATGTCGTGTTTAAGAAGATAGTTTGTAATTCTTTTTCTATATCCTCTTAAATTATGCTTAGAAACATATATTCAGAAAAAGAAAATTATATTTAGCGAAGCCATATTTAGTAGAATAATTTATAATTCTTTTTCTACATAATCTTAAAGTTATGCTTAGAAAAACATGTTTTTGAAAATTAAATTTATATTTTTGGTATGATTTAAATTTTTTTCATAAATAAAATAGAGATTTAGACGTTATATTAACTCAACATGATTGTACAAAATACCTAATACAATCTTACTCATCAATACGGATGTGTTATTTTTTTCTTAATATTTTAAATATAGGACATATTGGTTTTTAAAACATCTTAATTGGCTTAATTAACGTGATGAGCCTTTATTTATATGATCGTTTTAAGCTATGATCACCTTCCTTAGATAAAATGATCACGATGATTATTTTTATCTTCTTTTTAACTATTCTTTTTAATAAATTTAAAACCTTTCTTGTTATATTATACTATTTGTTTGATAAGATAAAATAATTGATTTCATTAATAAAATAATATCAATTTTTTATTAATTTAACAACAAAATAACACTTTTATAATATAACTTATCAATAATTCATTGATTTATAAAAAAACTATTTATTATCATCCTATTAATACCGAATTAGTTAAACAAACATCATAATACCTTATTTGAAACTATTTATTATCATCGTATCAATATCAAATTAGTTAAATATTTCAACAAGATGCATGTTAGTTTGACTTTGTTGGTAAGTTTTAGCTTTATGTACTTATATTTTACCACACTTAGTTTCATGAATTTTTGTATTAGTATTTATATGATTGTAGATGTTTATTGAAAAGTATTCATATAGATCATTCATTTTATTATTCTTGACGGTTAAAGTTTGAAAAGAGTAAGTTTTCACACTGTATTAATAGAAAACGTATAAAAGTTTATACTAGTTTTTAAACCTACATAAATCAATGTGGGACTTCTATTTCTATGACCCTTTTTATTACCCTTCAAATAGGTAAACCACCAGATGTGGGACTTAGATATTTTAGAATTAGAAAAACACAATACAAAAAGCTCACCAATATAGTATGTTATGGACAAAGCATGCAAATCATACTTACTATTGGAGAAAACTTTAAAATTGTTAAAAAACATTAGTTGGTACCATTATAGTAATACCATGTTGGTTTTCAAAGGTACGTGACATTAATTTCATAATCAATGTTATATGAGATGACATAAAAAGTGAAAAGTTTCAATATTGATCTCTAACTAACATTGAAAATATAAGTTTCTACATTGATTCAAGGTCAACTAACAAGAGAAAGAAATACACATCTTCCTCACTGGTTATGTATACAACCAATATATAATGACTTGAATTATACTATATATAATCAATTATGCATGAGCGCATGATATATTATGCCCTATTTTTGTTTCAAAAAATATTTGATGGATGTTTTTTTTTATATTTATGAAGTACTGAAATCCTTCACTGAATGATACATGTGTGGTTAAATTTGTGAGTATGTATGATTAAGAAATGAAAAAAAAAATATGCAGTGTATCTATATGAAATTTTAAAAAAGTTTTAGAATTATGATATGAGATTATAGATGTGATTATGTTTTACAATGTGTAAGGATAAAAAGAGAAATCCTTATAGAGAGATGTGTGAAAATTTAAAGGTTTGAATTTTAAATAAATGGATAAAAAAATCATTACAAAATTTTATTTTTGTATTAAAAATTAAAAGGGTGTGAAAATATTTCCAATGTCTATTATTAATTATTAGTATTGTTTATTATTATTACTATTAGTTTGAGATTTATTATTATTAATAAAAATAAAATATTTGTTTACAAAGAAACTTAACTTACATGATGAACAAAAGAATAACCGATGACTTATAATTGTCTAGTGAAGAAGGAAAAATAGGTTGTAGTTTTCTATGGTTAAAATTACACATAATTACAAAATGCAATTAAGGAGATTGAAAGAAATATCATATACGGTGTAGACCATAATCAATTATGTTCTACACGATAACTGATTATGCAAGGAACCATAATCGATTAGGAGGTTAAGGCATTGTGTGAACAAAAATTCAATTATGCATGCATGTTTCCCCTAATATTGAATTGAAAATACTACTCATTTACAAGCATAGGAGATTATATACTTTCATTTCTATGCAACCATGGTCCACGTTAACAACCACGAAAAGAAATTCAAAATGAAGCTGAAATTTTTGAGAATGATCAATTGCCCATAGATGATAACATCTCAAATCAAATATAGAAAGATATTTAGAGACTGCAACAAGTAGTCTAAACTATAATTAGATTTAAATACTCTTTCTTGCCACCTTCATTATGATCTCAACCATACTCGTAATATCACTAAAGATTAAATACAATAACTTAAAATAATCATGAACTCATTTAAGTTTATAGTCATACTTTATATTTTCAATCTTTTATTTTCATGCTTTTATTCCCAACTTAATTATTTTGTGGCAATTATAAAATTTAATACATGTCCCTTAACAACCATTTGTAAATTTTTTTCAATTAATATATACACCATTTTATTTTGGTTACCAAAATATTCCTTTGCGTCATAATACTAGTTCAATCAAAATAATTATGAATTTTTTTTCTTTAATTAAAAAGTTAAGACATAATATATATATATATATATATATATATATATATATATATATATATATATATATAATTTTAAATATAAACATTCATATTTATTTTAAATAAAAATATTTTAACCTTACAAATTGAAGACAAATGTATTTTGGTAAATCAATAAATTATATAATTAAATTGTATTTATTTTTCAATCACATAAATCGTATTAATTAAAAACTTTTCGGTCAGTTGCAATTCACTTTTCCTACACTCATAGAACTTTACTTTCTCCCCTTTATTTCCCTCATTCTTTCCCTTTCCAGCCCACTCTCGTAAAAAAATGTACACTAAACTCAAAAAATGTAAATTAAACTCAAATTTTTGTAATAACTTTCTATTTTTGCATAGGGGTGAGGTCACTGGCCACAATCTTCCATGCCAACATTGTGTCCTGTTCACTGTAGAAAAGGCTCTATATAAGATTGAATATGTGTGGATAACAGATAGAAAATATTAATATATTTGTTGAATTTCAAGAAAAAAGTTATCATACAGGAAGTTCTCCCTGTTTGGGTTGGAAATCGAAACGTTAGTTTTGCATAATTCCATCACGCCTTCCCACGCCACCTAACAAACATAACACCGCACTAGTGGCGATTCATATGACCCATGTCACTCTCTCTATCCTCCTCGTATGTCTCACTACTACAACATAAAACTTTACGTATAATAACATTGACACTACGATAAGGAGACGTAGCTAACGTCGGTGACGGAGAAACAGTGATAAAAAAAAACATGGTTAGTACAACATTGACGTACATGTTGCAAAGAAAAAACAAATCGTGAAAAGCGAAACAAAGCATTGCTGCAGCAATGGTTGAAAAAACCAAGCCAAGGCACCAAAGCGAACCATAACCAAAACCTCTCAAGTCCGTGTCATAATTTCTCTCTTTCTTTTCGGTTTAGTCGGAGATGCTGCCACTGTTGGTTAACTCTCCGGCCACTCTCCGCCGCCGGTGAGAGACCATGCAAGAGACGCTCCTCACTCTCCCTCTCTCACACCACAAAGACATCCACATTCGGGCCAAGAAGAAAAAACCGCAACAACCGGGAACCGAACATAGCAGCAGCAACAACAGTAGCAGCGGCGGCGCCCACTCCACCACACGCGTGTCGCGGCGCGTGAGTCCTGTCGGGGAGAAGTCTCTGCCGAACGGCGACATCTACAGCGGCACCCTGTCGGGGAACGCGCCGCACGGCACCGGGAAGTACCTCTGGTCCGATGGGTGCATGTACGAGGGGGAGTGGCGAAAGGGGAAAGCTTGCGGCAAGGGGAGATTCTCGTGGCCCTCCGGCGCCACCTACGAGGGGGAATTCAAGGCGGGTCGGATAGACGGGTTCGGATCCTTTATCGGCGTCGACGGCGACATGTACAGAGGGTCCTGGGTGGCCGACAGAAAGCACGGGTTCGGCGAGAAACGATACGGTAATGGGGATGTCTATGAAGGTTGGTGGAGGTGCAACTTGCAGGAGGGGGAGGGGAGGTACAGGTGGCGGAACGGCAACGAGTACGTGGGGGAGTGGAGGAGTGGTGTGATTTCGGGGAAGGGGGTTCTGGTGTGGGCGAATGGGAACCGTTACGAGGGGTTTTGGGAGAATGGTGTGCCTGTGGGGAAGGGTGTTTTCACGTGGTGTGATGGGAGCACGTGCGCCGGGAACTGGGGGAAGGAGTTTATGGAAGAGGCACGTGAGGAAAAGATGAAGAGGAGTTCGGTGGATGGGTGTAGGAGTGTGAGCTTTCCCAGGATTTGTATCTGGGAGTTGGATGGAGAAGCTGGGGACATCACCTGTGACATTGTTCACAATGCTGAAGCTTCTCTGTTCTACAGGGATGGTAACACTACCAGTGAGTCTGAGAACGGTGATGATATTATTATTACTAATAATAATGGCTGTGGGGTTTTGCAGAAGAGTCCTTGTTGGTCTCTTGATGGTTCTGGTGGTGAGGTTAAGAAGCCTGGGCAAACTGTTTCCAGAGGGCACAAGAGTTATGATCTTATCCTTAATCTTCAACTGGGTATTAGGTATCGTTGTTTTTGGCTTTTGGAGTTTGCTGTCTTTAGTTTCATTTCAGTTTTTTTTTTTTTTTTTTTTTTTTTTTGTTTTTTTTTTTTTTTTT